>Ga0213820_1000635_pt1 | contig 21343 bp, 30 predicted proteins | sample MC6MC0910MG_FD_179889 | JGI IMG/M metagenome (GOLD analysis project Ga0213820, IMG submission 179889) | Enriched soil aggregate microbial communities from Iowa State University, Ames, United States - MC6-MC0910-MG | ecosystem: Environmental > Terrestrial > Soil > Unclassified | place: USA: Iowa... | reverse complement strand
GCAGGCATGGATACAACAGAGCAATTGGATGATACCTATTATTTCAATGATTTGCCGAATCTGACGCCGCAGGAACTGCTGTTCTGGGTGCTGGTTGATGAGACACAAAAACAGCTGGGCGTGCAGGATATTGTGGCCGTTACGGGACTAATTCTGGGCAACAATAATATCGACGTACCGGGCAAGCCTAATACTGCAACTCCCGGCACTTCAGTTGCATCGCTCTTTTTCCGCAAACACCTGTCATACAAATTCCGGCGCCGCATTCTGCCAACCCTGACCGCCAAATCTTTCAGCCTTCGCGGACTGAAGATTTTCTGGGTAAATAATCTGGGGGCGTTCGTTGGCAGGGCCGTGCCCGTTGTCGGATGGGTGATTCTGGCAAAAGATGTCGCACAAATCAGTTTTCACACCGTCCATCGCTATAACCTGATTGTGCGCCCGGAGGATAAAATCTGGTGAATAATATGACAGTAACCCCTGATATGGTGCGTGACTTCATTCTGCGTGAGCTGCCGCTGGTGACGACGCTCCTGTTAAAGAAAATTAAAGTCGGCGACGATGATATTCTGCAGGAGCAGTACGAAGCGGATGATATTGCAGATATGGCGGAGAAGTTTTTCCATGACTTCAACGTAGAGCCATCAGGCTTCAGTACTGCCGCTTATTTCCCTTGGAAAACCCCGTCGCTGTTCTCACGCGCGCCCGTGAAACAGGATAAAAAGCCTCTGACCATAAGAATGTTCATAGAGTCAGCCCGTGCAGGACGCTGGCTTTTCTGATTGCCTCACCACGGGTAATGCAATTTGCCCGTTGTGTCAGCTGCCACACAGTGACAACAGCATGATTTCCCTTCCCTAAAATCTGACCATCGCGGAACCCCTTCACAGGAGAACCGCCACATGTCACAAGATTATCACCACGGCATGCGCGTTGAGGAAATCAACGAAGGCACGCGAACCATCACCACCGTTAGCACCGCGATTGTCGGGCTGATCTGTACCGGCGACGACGCGGCCACTTTTCGGCTAAACCGCCCGGTACTGTTAACCGACATACTCAGAGTAGACGGCAAGGTCGGATACTGGGAGCGCCAGACCGACCACGCTATCCGTGAAACGTCCATGAGCCGGGAAGTTAAAGCAGATACGGAAACGCGTGATCTGGTCAGCAGGGAAACGACAGTCAAAGCCACGGACAGGACCACGGTGATCGGAACGGCGTCACTGATGGCCGGAGCAATTCAGCACGTGACGACAGGCAATTACAGCATGGCCATGTAGCTGAGCCAGCTGATTACAGTGGGCGGCAATGCGGAAACGGACATCACCGGCAGCTCTGCAATAGAAGTCGGGCAGGCGCTGACAGAAAAAATCGGCCAGCTGCGCCAGAGCATTGCCGGGACGCGTCAGGAAATTCTCGCGCCGGTTGTGTGGATTGGTTCAGAGAAGATTAACGTGGCCCAGCTGATGCTCGATACCGTGGCGCTTGTTCAGCAGCTGGCTGACCAGCTGGCCAGCCATACGCACCCGTCAACCGGCCAGCCCACGAACAGCAGTGCCATCGCACAGAGTGGCCAGCAGGCCGCCGCGCTTAGTACGAAATATTCACCCGTCATAGGCAAGTAAGCCAGCACACTAACCCGCTATCGCAGCGGGTTTTTTATTGCCCGTCACCAGAACGCCTCAGACGCACGATGCGCCACGCAAAGGCGCGCCCATCACGCACGACAACCATAAACAGATCATCCGCACAGCGCGGCACTGGCTGCGCGTCAGCACGGCAAAATAATCGTCCGGCAGACAAAATCGGCGCTACACCGCACCCGCCTGCAGGTTTTGCATCATAAAAATTTTTCAGTTTGATTTTTTGACAAACTTTATGGCCAGCCCGCACGGCTGCTGGCTTTCTGCCGGAGGTGTCCAACTGAAAAGAGTGAAAAGAATTTCAGTGATTTTCAGTTTTATGGATCTGAAATGGATTTCATATAAAACGCATCAAATTGAAATTAAAAGATATTATTTTATTTGGTCGCCTTCTGGATCTAAACCGGATCTCTATAAGATGTTAGTGGCCAGTCAGTAAACCCAGACAGGTCAAGGGCTGCAGAGGTTTCTGAACTTTATGCAAAACTGAAAAGCACCGTAAGAAATATACTGTTATTATGTACAGTATTGTTATTTGTACGAGAGCGACAAAATGCTACGAGCCTCAATCAATGGCGCGCTTTTTCTGTTCATGGAACGAGGGGAAAAGCTAACTCACGATGCGATCTGGAATGACCGGCTGGGACCGGGTAACAGATACGTGCTTTGGCCACGAGGGGAATACTGGGATGTCCGATTCAAGCAGGTTAAAAACAATAAACTGGAGTGGCTTCCTGTGGCAGAGAAGCCATTTAAAGACGAAGCGTCTGCATGGCAGGCAGATTATGGACATTGGGAAAAGCAACTTGGCAATAATCTGATGTTTGCGAAATATTAAAACCGTTTTGTTAAAAAGTGAAATTTTGAAGCAATTCCATCTAGCAGCTTTTTAACTTGATAAGATTTTTGAATCCGGCGAAGTTTTAAATCATAAACGGCTTCAGAACCACGCTCGCTATTACTAACATATTTAACTAACCTAATGACGCAGGAGAATTTAACAGAGAACCGGTATCCTGATATATCTTCATATTCTACTCTAAGAATGCCAGCATCCATTTCCGTAAGCATCATATCAGTAAGCGACATGATAGTTTCAAATTTGTTGATGGTTAAAATTGGGATGAGGTAGGGTAGTGTGAGAGTTGTATGGGTGTTATCCTGAGTAATCGGTATAATGTATTCAATGTTAGTGTATACTTTATCAATCGAATATGCTTTAAAAGTATCATTTTTGAAAAATGAAAAATATGAATATTCATTGTTAATGTGTTCTTCCACGTATACGGAGTTGTTTAATTTTGCAGTGTTTCTAATTGAGCTTAAACTTTCCATTTGATGAGTGTCAGTAAGAGAAAATCCGCAAGCGTCTAATGCATTTAGATAATCGAAATCCCAACTATATTTCAAGTTTAATGCAGTACCTAAGCCGACGTTTTTTATAGGGACTTTAAATTGAACTATAGATTCCTTATCATTAGTTGAGACTGGAAATATTTCATCTGACATATTAATGACCGGTATTGAAATATTCGTCACGATAAGTTGCGGCTTGGTTAAAGTTGTTCTTTGTAACTTTGATTGTTTAACCGCAAAAAAAGCAGCAATAGCTGAAAGTACTGCGGCCAACAACCCGACAATTGAAATAAAATTTTGTGCTGTCACGTTTTAATTCTCTTCAGATTTGTTAAAAATTGGCAGTGCGATGGATAGGTTTATGGGGAACATCCTGTTTTTACTGCCATCTTTTTTTTGCGACTACAAATTAAATATTTCTTAACTAGCTTGAGTTCGATTGATGATTTTTTAATTTATGCTGCATATAATTCCTGGTAGGAATTCTCTATATTTAAACGCTAAAAAAACTATTTCTTATTATTTTCTCTTAAATGCTGCTCATAGCTTAAAAGGAAGAAAGCTATCAAAACCCAGGCCACGAATAATGCACTAATTACTAACCATGTAAAATAAAAGAATCTATTGTAGCTCTCAGCTAAAGTCAATACGGTATTTATTGCTTCTGAATTTTTATATAGTTTATTTTGGAGGTTCGTAACGTAGTTCGTAAAAAAAGAATACATAGCCATAGATGAGAAAAAACTAAATAGTAGTGTATAAAAAATGTAATTACTCAGTTTTTTATCATACAGGCTTCTAAATTTAAACGCCATCTTTGCCCACGCTACGAATACAGCGCAATATGCACTGAGCAACCATAGCACCGTACCTGTTTCTAACTCTATCACATGCACCTCCGGGCTGAGACTCTCCGCATGAAAAGTAGGAATGCAAAACCTGTTGCGACACCACCTGCTAATTACAAAAAAGCCACCTTGCGGGAGGTGGCTTAAATACATGATTTTAATCATTAAATTTGGTGGCCCCTGCTGGGCTTGAACCAGCGACCAAGCGATTATGAGAAAGTTGAATACCAACGTAAAAACAATAACTTGCGTTGTTTAACAATGACATAGGTTGCCAACGATTGCCAATCATTTGCCAATCTTGACCATCTCTGCCGCCATTTTGTCGCCACTTTTGGCTAGCGGGTTTAGCTTTGCGGCTTCTTCTAAATGGTCGGGTGCAAAGTGGGCATATCGCATAGTCATTTTGATATCCGTATGGCCTAAGACTCGTTGTAACACCAAGAGGTTTCCCCCGTTCATCATAAAGTGACTTGCAAACGTATGGCGTAAAACATGCGTAAGCTGCCCGGCTGGCAACTCAATTTCTGTTCTTTCAAGAGCTGACCGAAAGGCACCATAACAATCAGCGAATAATCGACCAGTTTTTTTTTCAGGAATTATTTTATAAATTGCATCTGTAATAGGGACAGTCCGGTTCTTTCGGCCTTTGGTTTTTATATAGGTAATTTTGTTTTTTGTTACCTGGCTTCTTTTCAATTCTTCAGCTTCTGACCATCTTGCACCAGTAGCTAGGCAAATTTTTACAACGGTTTCTAAGTCTGCCTGATCGCTATTGCGGCATTCAGATAGCAGGTGTTCTATCTGAGAATGTGTCAACCAAGCCATTTCGCTTTCTTCAGTTCGAAAAGGGCGAATGTGTCGTAAAGGATTTTCACCTGTCCACTCTCCGAGCCTGCCGAGTTCATTAAATACGGCGCGGAAGTATGCCAGCTCTAAATTTAGCGTGCGGGGAGAGACTTCCTTAACGCGATTTGAACGAGCAAAGTCACCTTTGAGGCGTCGCTCTCTGTAGCGTGAAAACATTTGAGCATCAAAATCAACTGCAAGCGGCTCGCCCATGCACTCAAATGCATGAGTCATTGTAAGCCTTCTCTTTTCGCCGTCTTTAAGGGTGATGCCGTGAGCGCTATACCAGGAGGTGATAAGGTCTTTCAGTGTGCGGCGATCTGCTTGTTCCTCATTCCAGGGCTGTTGAGTAGCATGCTGTTCAAATGCTAACGCTTCACCTTTAGTCGCAAACTTTTTGCGGATACGCTTGCCATCTCGCCCGTTAGGGTAGACCTCGCTTATCCAGCCACCTTGAGAAAGTTTGCGCACGGTCACTAGTTCACCTCGCTGTACACGCCAATTACGCGGCCAAAAGGCTTGATATCATCAATGCCGCACTCAAACGTAATTTTTCCGCCTGCGACATGAATTTTTCTTCCTGGCAGAACGGTTATCTCTCTAAGGCTGATTGAGCTTTCGACATCTACAATCCAGAGGCCATCAGCTAAAGAAGCCTCTTGTTCAACAATGTAGCTTTTTCCTTCATTCCTGACGCAGACCGCGCGCTTAAGCGGCTTACCAAATAAGTCCTGATCAATACTTAGATTGCTAACTTTAGTTAGTTTTCCCTCGCTTAATGTAAATAACTCCAGCCTTACAGATTTATCTGGTTCGCTTCCAGTGGGATTCACTGCCCCCTCACCAGTCATAAGCCACTTAAGATCAGCACCAGTTTCTAAAGCGCAGTGCACGGCAAAGTCGTAAGACACATTGCCGCGTGTATAGCGGTTTTGAAGAGAGCTGGCGGCGATTTGGAAATGGTTAGCTAGCTGAACTTTTTGAGTAAAACCGTAAACCTCACAGATCCTATTTAGTAACGCTTCGTTATTAAAATTAGAATTAAGCATTAAAATTAGTATTCCTATGTTGTGCGATACTAAAATTAGCATTAGTATCGCTATGAATTAGGCAATTGATGGCAAGCGTCGGCAAAACTTTGGCAATCAATGGCAGAAACATACAAAAGAGGAATGATGCAATATGGCTTCTGAAATCGCAATCTTCAAAGTTCCGGCTCCTATCGTCACCACTGAGCAATTTGCTGAGCTGGAGGGCGTGTCCCTGCGTACTGTTTATCGTTGGACAACCGGCGACAACCCGCGTTTACCGATTGAGGCTCGCTCTATACGCAAAGGATGTAAAAGAGCTGGCGGGCCTATTCGCATTTATTACGCTCGCTGGAAAGAAGAGCAGCTTCGTAAGGCTTTTGGTCACTCTCGTTTTCAGCTCATTATTGGCGGCTAATTCACATTAAGTGAATAGGGAGATTCGCACATGTTTGATTTTAAGACTTCCACCCATAACCACTATGACGACGCCTGCCGCAAGTTTGCGCTGACACACAGCATGGCTGAGCTGGCGCAGCGAGCAGGCATGAAAGCACAGACCCTGCGCAACAAGCTGAACCCGGATCAGGTGCATCAGCTGACCGTTTCAGAATTGCTGTTGCTTACCGATCTGACCGAAGACGCCACGCTGATAGACGGCGCGCTGGCACAACTGCATTGCCTGCCATGCGTACCGGTTAATGAGCTGGCAAAAGACAAGTTTCAGTCTTATGTGCTGAAAGCGACTGCTGAAGTCGGAAGCATGGCCGCCAGTGCCGCAAACCCGGAGCGGATAACTGCAACATGCCGCCGCAGTATTCTGGAGGCTGCAAACACTGGTATTCGCTGCATGATGCTGGCCGCGCTGACCGTGCAGGCCCGCGTTCACTCTAACCCGACCTTAGCCTCAACGGTTGACGCTATCAGCGGGCTGGGTGCTTCGATTGGTATCAGCTGAGGGCGCACGATGATTTCATTTGCGGCACACCTCAAGCGCCAGAGTCCGTCAATGTCCTACGGCAATGGCTGGATCATGGGCGAGAACGGCAGGCGCTGGCATCCGGTATTAAGCCAGCAGGTACAGGTAAAAGAGCAAAGAGGTAAAGCATGGCTATTGAGGGCGATTCAATGCTGGTTGAGCTTTCTGCCGGGCAGAGGGTTTCGGCGCTGAATCACGTTGCCTTACTTCGCGCGCAGCTGATGGGCGGCAACTGTGAAAAAGATATGGCTCGTTTTTTCTCTGTAATGCGCGATGTGACAGACAGTAATTACCGGGATAACAAGCGCGCACTGAGCGCAATTCTTTTTCTGGCTAACATCGGTAAAGACAGGCACGACGCTGAATTTAGTGAACTGACTACTGATGAAAGAAAGGCGCTTATTTGTGCAATGAATCATTTAAAAGCAGTCGTGAGTTTATTTCCAAAGCGAATGACACTTTCTAATTAATTAACCCGATGCAAATAAATGGCGTAAATCCGCCGGGCATTCTTTTGCCTGATTTATGGAGAAAGCGAAATGCAAAATATTAAGACACCTCAGTTTGACGTAGATATCGATACAGCGGCAGAAATTATAACTAAAGCGCGAGTGAATGATCGCAAACACCTGTCGCGGGCTGTTTCAGGTCGCCTGGTCGAGCTTGCGCTGCACATTCATCAGCAGGGGCTTTCTGGTGCCGAAGCTGCTGAGCTGATTCGCTGCGAGGCTGAGAATTACCGGAAAGAAGCACAGGAGCTGCACTAATGGCTGACTCAATGGATATGGCGCAGGCGCGCGCCGATGAGTTGCTGGCGCGTAACATCGCCAGCGTGGTTAACCGCCCGGTCAGCGTGGCGGCTTCATTCTGCGAAGACTGCGATGCCCCAATCCCGGAGCAGCGCCGTCGCGCGGTGCGTGGTGTAACTCGCTGTGTCAGCTGTCAGGACGTTGCCGAACTTCGCATTAAAGTATCAAAAGGCGGTGCGGTATGAGCACGATCCTGAAGTGGGCGGGCAACAAATCCCGCATAATGCCTGACCTGCTGACACACCTGCCAGAAGGTGATCGCCTGGTCGAACCCTTCGCCGGTTCCTGCGCAGTAATGATGAATACTGATTATCGGGCCTATCTGGTTGCGGATATAAACCCTGACCTCATCAACCTCTATCGCCAGATAAAAGAGCATACCCGCCCGTTTATCATTGTGGCGGCTAGCCTCTTTAATCAGAACACGACTGGCGAAAGTTATTACGCTGTGCGTGAAGCATTTAATCATGACCCGTCACTACCTTTACTGGAGCGTGCAGCTTATTTCCTGTACCTGAACCGCAATGGCTATCGCGGTCTTTGCCGCTACAACAAGCGCGGCGAATTTAATATCCCGTTTGGTAACTACACAGAGCCATATTTCCCGCTGACTGAGATTGAGACATTTGCAGAGAAAGCACAGCGCGCGATATTTATTTGCGCCGACTTCCGCGAGACGCTGCGCCTGACTAAAGCTGGCGATGTGGTTTACTGCGATCCACCGTATGACGGCACGTTTTCGGACTATCACTCGGCTGGTTTCAATAAGGATGAGCATCACGATCTGGTCAGCATGTTGCTCGACGTCTCGGAGCGCTGCCCGGTTGTAGTTTCAAACAGCGATACCCTCTACACCCGCAGCATTCTTCGCGATTTCAATATCACCAGCATCAGCGTAGCTCGCTCCGTTGGCGTCGCCGCAGGTAAAGGCAAGCGTGCATCAGAAATCATCGCCGTGCGCCATCCCGCAGTCGGGCCTGCGTGGTCTGGCTTTGATCCGGCCGCAGGCGCTGACTGGTCTGCAGAAGTGCAGGCGTCTCGATGATTCAGGAATACGCTTACCCGTGGAATGTTCCACGGGAAGCCATTGCCAGCCCATACCCAACCTATGAGGAAATGCACAGCCGCAGTCAGATGATTGCGGCTTTAGTGCGTGCGCAGGAACTACTCGAAAAGCAGCCGACGCTGATTCAGATCGATGTTAAGCGCCGGGTTAGTGAGCTGGAAAAAACACAGGGTATTGATCGTGCCAATGCGTACTTAACGAAAACTTTCGTTGAGCGCACATTGCCACGCGTTGAAACCGTTAACGCTCAATATCGCCTCGGTGAAATGAGTCACGGCACGTTTAACCTGCTGGCAGGCAATGCCACTAAACAGGCAGGCGCGGCCAGCGCGGGCGGCACACTTTGGGAGCTGATGCGCCGTTTCAACCGTCTGCCGGATATGGCGCGCGCCGACGTCGATTTGCTTGCCGGAGATGTAGCTAATTTCATCCTCGCCGAGCTGGTACAGGCACACGAGCAGGCCAGCGATGAGTCAGATTACAAATACACGCACCGCGTTTACATGACCGCCGCCACCATCACCCGCGAACTGAGCCAGACGCCGCCATTATGGGATAAAGTCACGTCCCGGCTGTTTGACCCGGAGGAAGTTACCCCGGCTATCATGCGTATGCAGACGGAAAAATGGTGGAAAGGCCGACTGCGCCGCGTGGCCGCATCATGGCGTGAACACCTTCAGATCGCCCTGGCTAACGTCAGCAAAAAGCACACCCCCTATGCCAGCAGCATGACCGTTTCAGAGTGGCGCGAGCAGAAGCGCCGCACCCGTGAATTTCTGAAAGGGATGGAACTGGAAGACGCAGAAGGCAACCGCATCAGCCTTATCGATAAGTATGACGGCAGCGTTGCTAATCCAGCTATCCGCCGCTGTGAGCTGATGACCCGCATTCGCGGTTTTGAAGATATCTGCAATGAAATGGGGTTCGTGGGTGAGTTTTATACGATCACTGCGCCATCCAGATATCACGCCACTATTAAAACGGGGCATCGCAATCGTAAATGGAATGGTGCCAGCCCGGCCGATACGCAGCGTTATCTTTGCAATGTCTGGCAGAAAATCCGCGCCAAACTTCACCGCGACGATATCCGCATCTTTGGGATCCGTGTCGCTGAGCCGCACCATGATGCGACTCCGCACTGGCACATGCTGATGTTCATGCGCCCGGAGGAGGTTGAGCAGGTGCGCAAGGTTATACGCGATTATGCATATCAGGAAGACAGCAGCGAGCTGACGACAGACAAAGCCCGCAAGGCCCGTTTTCATGCCGAAGCCATTGATCCAGATAAGGGCAGCGCCACGGGTTACATCGCCAAATATATTTCAAAGAACATCGACGGCTATGCGCTGGATAATGAGCTGGATGATGAAAGTGGAAAAGAGGTCAAAGAGACAGCCCCTGCAGTATCTGCATGGGCTGCGCGCTGGCACATCCGGCAATTCCAGTTTGTGGGCGGCGCGCCGGTAACGGTTTACCGCGAGTTGCGCAAGATGGCTGATAGCGAAACCGCACACGGCCTAAGCGTCGAGTTTGCGGCAGCGCATGATGCCGCCGATGCAGGAGACTGGGCCGGATACGTTAACGCGCAGGGCGGCCCGTTCGTGCGCCGTGATGAGCTGGCTGTGCGCGCCTGGTATCAGACAAGCGAAGACATGAATGAGTACGGTGAGGAAACCGTGCGTATTAAAGGCGTTTACGCAACAGAAGTTGGTGATGATACGCCAATCTTAACTCGCCTGACGGAGTGGAAAATAGTCCCGAAACGTGCCGTTGATTTGGGTTTTGAATTTAAGGACGCGTCCGCGTCCTCTCGGAGTTCTGTCAATAACTGTACGGGAGGTTTGAGATCTGAGGATTCGAACCCGCCGGAAAGTTTCGCAAAAATCGACCTGGACGGCATGAGCAGGAAGGAACGGCGTCAGCTTTTAAGCCGGATAAGGGCGCAGAAGCCAGAAAAGCGGCATCTGAAGCTGAGGCGGTCTGACAAAATCGAAGCTGCGTGCGACAACGTAATAGCACAGGTGAGAGATTTAAGCGGTGAAACCATCAGCCGCGGGATAGCTGTGCGTCTGATTGGCGGCACGCAGACTAAAATCGCTGGTCAAATGTTCCGCAGCTTACCTAATGGAGAACTGGCCCGCCCAATACTGGAGCCGAAACAGTCTTTCGCATTAGAACGATTTAACCGATTAGCAGAAAAGCACCGAAAAAATATAGAAAAATAATGTGCTGCAGTTGGAAATTCCCAAGCAATTATTAATCAGCTGATTATTGTTATGCCAAGCTCAGATTTAACGGCATGTGTAGATAAAAATGTTCCTTATCAGCGAGATAAAAAATTAATCTGGCTAGGACATTTTTCTTTATCAACCTGTAAATGCTGTGCTACTGTATAAATAGACAGTGTTTTAGTGGGGAGGGCACATGGATAACGGTTTAAAAGAGCGAGTGATGCTTGAGCGGGTAGAATTGATTGCGCGGCTTACTTCTGAAGGGATCTGCAGGGAGCAGGACAGAGTGATCGCTTTGAGTCTTATCGCTGAATTGGCGCGTAATACCTCTATGGCTAATCAACAGTTTTCGGTTGTTTTTTCGGCTGTGCCGATTGATAAATAAAATCGAGATTTGAAATTATGCGTATTGAAATCATGCTCGATAAGAATCAGAAAATCAGTCAGTCGGTGGTAGATGCTTTCAGGGAGGAAGTGCATAAACGTGTAACTGCGCTGTTTCCTGATGCAGTGGTGCAGGTGCGGCAAGGTAGTTACACCAAAATTGAAATGCCTGGTGTAAAAGTTGACGAAGACCGGCGCAGGATAAATGACCTGTTACAGAACGTCTGGGAAGATGACAGCTGGCTGCATTGATAACCGCGCTGATGCCAAAATCTTGATTTTGACGGCAGCACGGTTGAACAACGAGCATTGCGAGGCGTTAGCAAATGGCCGGAAGTGATACTAATTATCAGATAGTTTACCGGGGCGATTACTTGGAGTGCTTCCATTCCGGCGGCTGGGTTTTCTTTCAGCGTCCTAAAGAGGCTGGCGGGGGATTCTGGCTCGGCAGGACTTACGATTTTGTTTTTATGATCGAGTTACCGCAGCCCGTTTCTCTTCGTGAAGGCATCCTTTTTCTGCAGCAGCTGAAATATGAAAGCGCTTCTTAATGCGAAATTTCAGGCGCTCTGATAGGTAAATGAGCCATGCATGCATAACGCGCATGGATTCGCATTAATTTTTAGAGCACTGAAACACCCTGCAGCGCCAGTAATGGCGCTGTTTTGCTATGTGCATGCAACTGCATTAAAAGCGATGCACAAAGCGGGCAGGCGTGGCGGGGATAGCATTGCGCGCGAGGGGTGTAAACATGTATGCGAAGGCTGGCGCACGTTTTTAGAGTGAGTATGAGGGAGCGAGAGGGCAAATCCTCGCAAAACTCATCTGAGAGTGTCTAACGATGTAGGATCGATGCTTGAAATCTGAATGGGCTTGAAGTAGTGGGATTTTAGCTCCCAAGGAGCTAACTTTGTGAGCGAGATTATTGATTTTGAGGTGACAATTAATTTATTGTTAAAACACGCAAATAGTAGCTTCAAGTCATTTGATTGAATTTTAGGCCTGATGCTCTCAGTTACTCTTATCTAACTCTTAGTTAAATTGTAAGGGCGCCTATGAGATTCCCTAGATATCAAAGAGATTTCTTTCAAGCGGCATCGATGATTAAAGCGCTTAAAGCTGCTCCTGACAACATGGAGCTGATATTAGAGTTACATCGTTTTCTTATTAGAAAGATAGTTAAAGAAGAAAAAAGGATTAAAAGGCTTAAGCGCATTAGGAGTCGCCTTACCAGAATCAAAAAGGGTGGAAGGCTTACTAAGGATGATTCAATTAAAATTAAAGACTTGATGAGCATGATAGAGCCTAGGTTAAAAGCTAGGAGGGTGATGATATATACATGGAAGTTTTTTGGAGATGGAATTGCTAATATTTATCAGCCGACGTGCAATCTCAAGCATCTTTACTATGATTCTAATTATAATGTAAAGGAGAATGCCGGATTTATTTCTGGAAAGGAAGGCTTCAAAAAGGAGTGGCAAATATTCCGAATGGGGTTGGATAAAAAGGTGCCTGTTATACTCTCCGATATAACGAATGTTATCCGGCATGGGGATGTATGTGCTATGGGGTGGAGTGATCCTGTACCCATTGAAGTTAAGAAAAAGAAACATGCAAACCCAGGTGGACGCGTCAATAGACAGCTTAGGGATCTTCAACAACTGGCTCTTTTTTACGGAAACGATTATGCACCAAACTTCAGGAACGGCTTTGATGCATATCGTGTTGCCAAACAAGGCAGGGATGTAGCCTATTACAAGGAAATAAATCTAGTTGTCCGTAATGCTCTGAAAGATGGGTATAGCAGTATGGAAGTTGAGCCAGGCTTAACTTACTTTTGTTCCCGCATCGATAGAGATGGTGAACTAGATCTAAACGTGGTTAAACGCCTTGAGAGTATTTGTAATCTCAATAACTCAGTGATGGTTCATGAGTTGACCCCTGAAGAAGATTGGGGGGTCGCATATCCATTTACGCTTTCACTTGAGGATGAGTGTTTGGTGGCATTTATTCAGAATGATATTGTGATTCTGATCCTTACAGATTTGGAAGAGATGCGTAGTGAGTTTTTAAAGAATGGTGTTCATGCAAAGTTCATCATGGATGGGCATTCATCTATCCAGATTAGCTTAGATGAAAGTGACCTCATGAAAGGTGCTTATAGAATTGGGGAGCAATACTTCAATAGGGAGGTTATAGGATTTAATTCTGTGAAGGCTTTCGTTGAAAGTAGTTGCATGTTGCTCAGGGGATTGCCTGAATTTAAAGTAAAGGATACTGATTTGATTGAGCGGCCAATAAGTTTTGACGAGGCATTGTTGGAAGAGTGGAAAAATGCTAAAGATGTATTGATTGATGCAAGGCCAGAAACATTTAATACAAAGGAGAGCTAAATGTCAGACGAAATCAGAAAAAGATTTAACATTCCCGAGGGACATGTTTTAGAACAAGTCTCGATGGACTGGAAGGGTTTACGTAAAGGCAGGGATGATGATGAGTATGTCTTTAACCAGTTAGATGAGAGTGGAAATGTTGTCGCTACCTATGACGAGATCCACTCAACATCAGCCTATCCACCTTTCACGACAAGCATAACTGTCAGTAAAAGATAAAGACTTGCCTAATTTAGATCTGAGTTTTTAGGGTTCCAGTTCATAGGGCCGGAACCCAATAACCTCCTCACCAATCCAGTTGTTGATTTCCTTCAGGCGCTCCTGCAGCGGTGTCAGCTCGTTACGCACAAACACTTGCGACGCCTTAACCGCATCCCCAAACCCGCCAGTGTTATCAGGGATAATTCCCATCATCTGCGGCGGCACACGGTGTGCGCTTAACAGGTCGTCACGGCTCGCCTTCTTGATGTTAAAGAAATCGTCTTTTGTCGCCACTTCACTAAGCGGCAGAATCTTGATCCCGTCCGGCTTACCGTTCGGCGCGTACATAAACAGGTTGCGGAAGTTACCCAGCCCTTTTGTGTCGCGCATCGCCTGGCGCATCCGGTCAACGTCGCTGCTGCTCTGCGCCGCGTCGGTCATGTACAGGATGTAACCGGCGTGCGCGCCGTTCTGATAATACTTGCGGCGGAACAGCGTAGCCGCCTCATTCAGCCAGGCGGAGTTAAGCGCGCTGAGGTATTCCGGCAGGCCGTAAAGCTCCTGATTGATATCCGGCTCCAGCAGGTGAAACACGCTGCCGGCCGAAAATTCGTGCGGCTCCTTCCAGTCATTCACAAACCAGTAAACGCCGTCCTTAACGCCCCTGCGGGTGAACTTCGCCGGTGTGGTTTCAAGGCGCAGCGGCTTGCCCAGGCCATTGCGGCGCAGCTCGGCAAAGGCGTTACCGAAGACCAGATAATCCAGCGCAAACTTGCTGAACTCCTGCTGGCTCATCATCGGGTGCGGAATAAATGTTGAGGCCAGAATGTTGCGCTTCACGTAAATCGGCGAGCTGTGATGCACAGCCGAGCGCAGGCTTTTAGCCAGCCCGCTAAAGCTGACCGGTGGCTCAAACCAGCGCCCGTTACCGATACACTCGGCGTAATCCAGAATGTCGCGCTTATCCATGACCGGCGTCGGGTCGCCAAAGGTAAACGCCTCGGCGTGCTGCTGCGGTGCGGTTGCCTGTACAGGCTGCGCGGTGGTGGTCTGAGCCTTGCGGCCTCTGCGTTTGCTCATCAGTAAAATTCCAGAATTGAGGGATTAGCGCCGCCGCTGGCTGCGGTAAGCGGTTCGTTTAGCAGTGCGTGCATGATTGCCCAGGCGACGTCAGCATGGCTGGCCTCTTCGCTGCGGCTCGCCTCATAGGTTGAGCGGTTGCCGCTGGCCGTCATGGTTTTACGGATAGCCATAAACGACTGCGTGATATCCGTCGCCCCGGCGTCATACTCAAGGCGCCCGCTGCTGATGGTGTCTTTTGCCTTCAGCACCATTGCGGTTTTCACTTCCGGTGAATATTTGATTTCGCGCGCGGCCGGGTAAAACTGGCGTACCAGCTGGAAAACACCCTGGCCGATGCCGGTGGCATCCACGCCGATATATTCCACGGTGTATTTTTTCGTTAAGTCCTCGATAGACTTTGCCTGCGCGGCAAAGTCCATGCCCCGCCACTGGTGACGCTCCAGCACGCGGAACTTACCGCCCGCAACGAGCGGCGGTGCGATTACCGCACAGCCTGCGCTGTCGCCGGTGTGCGACGGGTCATAACCGATCCAGACCGGCCGGTATGCAAACGGGCGCGGCAGGTAGGGGTTAAAGTCTTCCCACTCTTCAAGGCTGTCGATCATGCAGCTCTGCAGTTCGGCAAACGGGAACACGCTCGCGGCATCGTCGACAAACTCACACATCAGCAGGTTCTGATATTCCGCCGGGCTGTACTCAAGCTGCAGCTGGTCAATGTCGAACAGGTTGCAGCCGCCGGTCAGCGCATCCTCAACCGTGACAATCTGCCGCCACTGCCCGTCACCGCACAGCGCGCCTTTCGCCAGATGAGAATGCGACAGGTCTATCTCGATGCGATCATCTTTGCTGCGCCGCCCCTTGTTAAACAGCTCGCCTGACCAGAACGGATAGGCGCTGTGTGAAAGGGCCGACGGCGTAGAAAAGTAGGTGGTGCGCCATTTCTTGTGCAGCGACATGCCGCTGGCAACTTTGCGCAGCTCCTGGAATTTCGGGATCCAGAAATATTCATCCAGATAGAGGTTGCCGGTGTAGCTCTGCGCGGTGCGCACGTTCGTGCCGAGGAATATCAGGCGCGCGCCGTTCGGCAGCACGATGGGATCGCCTTTCAGGTCAACGTCAGCCTGGCGGGCGAAGTCAATAATGTAGTTTTTGAAGACGTGAGCCTGCGCCTTGCTGGCCGAAAGAAAAATCTGGTTGCGGCCGGTGGTCAGCGCATCGATCAGCGCCTCGCGGGCAAAGTAGAACGTTGCGCCAATCTGGCGCGACTTCAGGATATTGCGGATGCGGTGAGTCAGCCCGGCGCGGTGCCAGTTGAGCTGATACTCAAAGCAGTTATCCATAAACACGCCGGTCAGCTTGTCTGTCTGCTCGTCGCTGAACTCGTTTTTAACAACCGGCTGGCGCTCGCCTTTGTTGCGGTTGCGCACGTTGGGGTTTAAGTCAGCCTCGTTGCCGCTGCTGCGGTAGCGCTCCACGCGCGCAAGGCGCTCAATCTGACGGCCGAGCGCGTCTATTTCTTTGTAATCACCATTCCCCTTTACCTCTTTCATGATGAGCTGAATCAGCCGGGCTTCCATGCTGGATTCCACGCGACTGATCGGCGCGACGTTATCCCACGCGTCGCGCAGCTTCCAGCTCTGCACGGTTGGCGTTTTCTGTCCGAGCGTCTCCGCAATCTGGCGCACGGAATAACCCTGCCAGTAAAGCAGCGCGGCCTGACGGCGCGGATCGCTGATGATGGTTGTCGGTGTCGTTTTCATACCGGCAAGGCTACCGGTGCCGAAAATGGCGCGCCTGCTGTCCCTGTTTGCTGATGCATCAGCGGGCTGGCATTCGTTGAGGGATTGTGTGGCGACGGGGAAACTGGCCCCGAACCGACCCAACACCTGACCGGAGCCTGATTAATGGCAGCAATCAAAGCAAAGCGTTTTCGTATCGCAGTTGAAGGCGCAACCACTGACGGCCGCGTTATTTCCCGCGACTGGATTTCGCAGATGGCGAAAAACTATGACCCGGCGATGTACGGCGCCCGCGTCAACATGGAGCACATCAAGGGTTATACCCCTGACAGCCCGTTCCGCCGCTACGGTGACGTTACCGAACTGACCGCCGAAGAAATTACCGACGGGCCGCTTAAAGGCAAGCTGGCGCTTTACGGGGATATTGACCCGACGCCGGAGCTGGTCGAGCTGACAAAGGCTCGTCAGAAAATCTACACCTCGGTTGAAATCAATACGAAGTTTGCCGACACGGGCGAAGCCTACCTGATTGGTATCGCCGTCACCGACGACCCGGCAAGCCTCGGCACGGAGATTCTGAGCTTCAGCGCAACGGCCAAAGCTAATCCGCTGGCGTCCCGCAAGCAGGACAAAGACAACCTCTTTACCGCCGCTGAAGAAACCGTGATCGAGTTTGAAGAAGTGGCCGATGCGGCTCCAAAGCTGCTGGAGCGTATTGCCGCCATGTTCTCGGCCAAAAAGAAAACCGATAGCGAGCAGTTCGCTGATGTCAGCGCGGCGGTAACGGCCGTCGCCGAGCAGGTGCAGCTGAACGCGGAGAGCCAGGCGCAGGAGCTGTCAGCACTGGAGCAATCCGTCACCGCACGTCTGGAGGCCATCGAGCAGCAGGCCGGGGAAGACCGCGCCGCTTTCGCTGCGCTGCAGGGCCAGCTTTCGCAGACCGACGGCAGCTTTAACCGCCGCCCGGCGGCAACCGGCAGCGATCCGAAGTCCGGCGCGCAGACCGACTGCTAATCAGGCGTTGCCTGAACGTTAAACCCCAACACAGAGATAAACAGGAACGCCAATGCGTAAGAATACCCGCTTTAAGTTTAACCAGTTCATGACCCGCCTCGCCGAGCTGAACGGCGTCGAAACCGACGACATGAACAAGAAATTTACCGTTGAGCCGACGGTCACGCAGACACTGATGAACCGCGTGCAGGAGTCTTCCGACTTCCTGACCCGCATCAACATCGTGCCGGTGTCCGAAATGAAGGGCGAGAAAATCGGGATCGGCGTGTCCGGCTCGATTGCCAGCGTGACCGACACGGCAGGCGGCGACGAGCGCGAAACCGCTGACTTTGCCGCGCTCGATAAGCAGGGTTATGAGTGTGTGCAGGTCAACTATGACTTTCATATCCGCTATAACACGCTCGACCTGTGGGCGCGCTATGAAGATTTTCAGGCCCGCCTGCGTGATGCCATCGTGAAGCGCCAGGCGCTTGACCGCATCATGATCGGCTTCAACGGCGTCACCCGTGCCAAAACCTCAAACCGCGCCAAATTCCCGATGCTGCAGGACGTGGCCGTCGGCTGGCTGCAGAAGTACCGCAACGATGCCCCGGCGCGCGTGATGAGCAAAATCACCGAGGAAGACGGCACCGTCGTCTCTGAAAAAATCCGCGTCGGCAAAAACGGCGACTATGCCAGCCTCGATGCGCTGGTGATGGATGCCACCAACACCCTGATCGAGCCGTGGTATCAGGAAGACCCGGAGCTGGTTGTCATCGTGGGCCGTCAGCTGCTGGCTGATAAATACTTCCCGATCGTCAACCAGTCGCAGGCCAACACCGAGCAGCTGGCCGCTGACGTCATTATCAGTCAGAAACGCATCGGCGGTCTGCCAGCGGTGCGCGTGCCGTACTTCCCGGCCGACGCCATGTTTATCACCCGCACCGATAACCTGTCGATTTACTTCCAGGAAGGCACGCATCGCCGCCTGATTGACGAAGTGCCGAAGCGCGACCGCATCGAAAACTATGAGTCCATTAACGAGGACTACGTGATCGAGGATTACGCGGCCGGTTGCCTGGTTGAAAACATCGAAGTCGGCGTGTTCGCTGCACCTGCAGCCACAGCGCAGGAAGCAGCGGCAGAAAGCGGCGCTGCTGGCACCGGAACAGCGGAGGCGTAACGCATGTTAAGCCCTGCCCGACGTCACCGCATGCGCCAGCAGGCTATCGAAGCCTCGCAGATCGCCGACAACCCGCTGCGCCACGCCAGCGGCTATGAGCAGATGCTCATCAAGCTGAATGACGACAAGCGCCGCCTGAAGAAAGTGCACTCTAACGAGCGCAAGGCGGAAATGAAGCGTCAGCTGCTGCCTGAGTACCTGCCGTGGGTGTCCGGCGTGCTGGAGAAAGGCAAAGGCGCACAGGATGCCGTGCTGATGACCGTCATGATCTGGCGGCTCGATGCGGGCGACGTGCCCGGCGCGCTGGAGATTGCACGGTACGCGCTGACGCATGGCCTTGTGTCGCCTGACGGCTTTAAGCGCGCCAGCCTGCCTTATCTGCTGGCCGAGGAAGTCGCCAGCGCGGCAACGCGCGCCTGGACGGCAAAAACGCCGGTCGATATTGACCCGCTGCTGGCAACCATTGCGATGACGGAATCCGAAGACATGCCCGATCAGGTGCGCGCCAAGCTGCACAAGATAACCGGGTATGTGCTTCGCGATGCGGGCAGGGCTTCGGAGGCGATGACCCACCTTGCAAGGGCGCATCAGCTGCACGACGGCTGCGGCGTCAAAAAAGACATAGAGCGGCTGGGAACGGCGATGAAAAAAAAGGCCATCGCCAGCCGCTGACCGAACGCGACCCCGCGCACGGGCGGCAGGACGGCAACGCACTTTCAGTGTCTGCGCCGTCCTCCACCGCCCACCTATTTCAAAGGCCGATTATGAATAACACGGTTGTTATCCCCGCCCCGCGACCGGCAGACGCTGCCGAGCCGCCGGTAAAGAATACGTTTTTCTGGCCTGACATTGACCTGCAGCAGCTGCGCGATTCACTGCGCTATGAGGGAACGGTCACGGCGCAGCGCCTGCGCCTGGCCGTGAAGACGGCAATTTCTGAAGTGAACGCCGAGCTGTACGACTGGCGCGCCGCGCAGATTGCGGCGGGCTTTAAGGTACTGGCCGACGTGCCTGCTGAGTCGCTGGACGGTGAGAGCGAAAAGATTACGGCCTACCTTGCCGCCGTCGGCGCGCTGACCGCCGCCACCATCGTTGAGCGCTATCGCGGCTATGACGCCAGCGGCACGAAAAAAGCGGGCGAAATCGAGGCGAGCGCCGACGAGTACTGGCGCGACGCGCGATTCAGTATCAGCCGCATCGCCGGTAAGCCTGGCTGCATTGTGGATCTGCTCTGATGAACGTTTACGCGCAGCAGGGCGATACCGTTGACGAAATCTGTCAGCGCTATTACGGGCGAACCGGTCAGGCCGTCGGGCTGGTTTATGCGGCTAATCCGGGCCTCGCCGAAAGCGGGCCGGTGCTGCCGCACGGCTGTGAGGTAACGTTGCCCGATCTGCCTGAATCTTCAGCAGGTGAAACCGTCAACCTGTGGGACTAAAAATGGAAAAAATCAGCTCTGTGATCAACTACCTGATTGGCCTCATCCTGATGTGGTTCGGCCGTCATACGCCACAGGATATCGCCTTTATGGTCGGTTCCGGCGTGGCGGTTATCACGCTCATAACTAACGTGGCGACGTTCTTCATCAACTGGCATTACCGCCGTAAAACCTACGAGCTGCAGCGCCTGCGGGGGGTGAGCCTTGAGCCAGACCGTTAAACGCTGCGCCGTGGTGGCCGTGCTGGCGATTGCCGCGCTGCTGCCACAGTTCAAAACCCTGAAAACGTCCGAGGCCGGACTGGCGCTCATCGCCAACGCTGAGGGGTGCCGCACCTCGCCCTATCAGTGCAGCGCCGGAGTCTGGACGAACGGCATCGGTCACACAGAGGGCGTGACGCCGCAAAGCCAAATCAGCGAGCGACAGGCGGCGGTCAATCTGGTGTATGACGTGATGCGCGTGGAGCGCGGGATCGATGCCTGTATGCGCAGCGATATGCCACAGCCGGTCTATGACACGGCCGTGTCATTCGCTTTTAACGTCGGCGTGCGTGCAGCGTGCGCCTCAACCTTTGCCCGTTACATCAGGCTGCAGCACTGGCGTGATGCCTGTAGCGAGCTGCGGCGCTGGGTGTTCGTTAAGGGCGTGAAAAATCGCGGGCTGGAAAACCGCCGCGCGAATGAGACAGCCTACTGCCTGCGGGGTGTGTCATGACGCGCCTGATTGCCGCTTTGCTGGCCGTCGCTCTGCTGGCGCTGGGCGTGACCGGCTGGCAGTGGAAAGTCGCAAAAGACGACCTGACCAGTGCGCAGCGCATTATCGGTACGCTGTCGGCCGGTATCGAGAGCCGGGATAAAGCGATAGCCAGGCTGGACGCCGATGCAAGGGCCAGCCAGAAGCGTGAGGCCGAACTGCGGCTGATGCAGGGGCGCGCCAGCACGGCCGCGCTTCACCGTGAAATGACCATACAGAGAGAAACCGATGCAAATCCGATACTGCGTGACTGGTCTGCTGCTGCTCTGCCTGACGATGTTATCCGGCTGCACGCCCGTCCGGCCTTCGCCAGCGCCAGAGATTATCTGGATTGGGTGTCCGCGCGTGACAAGCTGCCCGGTGC
>Ga0213820_1000621_pt1 | contig 21890 bp, 17 predicted proteins | sample MC6MC0910MG_FD_179889 | JGI IMG/M metagenome (GOLD analysis project Ga0213820, IMG submission 179889) | Enriched soil aggregate microbial communities from Iowa State University, Ames, United States - MC6-MC0910-MG | ecosystem: Environmental > Terrestrial > Soil > Unclassified | place: USA: Iowa... | reverse complement strand
AAATCCCCATATCGGGTGACGCTCAATCACGCGTTCGGGCAGGTGATCGAAGGGTGCGCCCGCGATCGTCATGAAGGCACCTGGATCACACACGACATTATCGACGCTTATCACCGCTTACACGAACTGGGCCACGCCCACTCCATCGAAGTGTGGGAACACGAGACGCTGGTTGGCGGGATGTACGGCGTGGCGCAAGGCACCTTGTTTTGCGGTGAGTCGATGTTCAGCCGCGCCATTAACGCTTCCAAAACGGCCCTGCTGGTCTTTTGCCAGGAGTTCTCTCTGCGCGGTGGTCAACTGGTCGATTGTCAGGTGCTGAACGAGCACACCGCCTCGCTGGGCGCCGTTGAAATATCACGTCGACATTATCTGGAACAGCTGGATGCCATGCGTTTGCAGAAGCTGCCACAGAACTTTTGGGTTCCCAGAACGCTCTTTATCTCTCAGTCATAAATGTTTTCCGCCCATTTCTGATGAGGAGTGTTATAATTGGTGCCGCAGAGTAGGTTCAGCCTGTTGCCCCGCCGCCGTTTGGGAATCCTTCGCACCAGATAACGTCCTTGCGTTTATCCTGTCGCCTCCCCTTTACGAATGCGCTTCTCGTACGGTTATACCGTGACGACTGGGCAATACGCCGAAACTGTTTTGTTGCGTTTTAAACGCGCAATTCTTTACTTAATTGATGAATTTCGGCATTATCTTGCCGGTTCAAAACTTGGTAGTGATACCCCAGAGGATTAGATGGCCAAAGAAGACAATATTGAAATGCAGGGTACCGTACTTGATACGTTGCCTAATACCATGTTTCGCGTAGAGCTGGAAAACGGTCACGTGGTAACTGCGCACATCTCCGGTAAAATGCGCAAAAACTACATCCGCATTTTAACGGGCGACAAAGTGACTGTTGAACTGACCCCGTACGACCTGAGCAAAGGCCGCATTGTCTTCCGTAGTCGCTAATTGTTTTCGCCTGTAATGGCAGATGAATATTAAATAAGGCCGGGATTTTCCCGGCCTTATTTTTTTGTGGTGCAGTTGATTATTTGAACAATTATTTGGGTTTTGTTTCTGCTTCAGGGCTGTCTGTTCGACAGTGCAGGGAGTTAGGGGGGAGACCTTATTTTCTATTTTGCTAAGCTGCGTCTGCGGCAGTGCACGTGGAAGTCCAGTATGCAGCAGGCTGGTTACCATTTCTAAGCTGCCTGTACGGCAGTGCACTACTCAGCCAGCTTCTCCTTGATAAAGTTCAGTTTCTAAGCTGCCTGTACGGCAGTGCACACACTGGATGAAATTAAGCAGCAATGCCGCGTTTTCTAAGCTGCCTGTACGGCAGTGCACTCGGAAACGGAGGTTATCTCACAGACAGTAAATTTCTAAGCTGCCTGTACGGCAGTGCACTTTCCACAAAAATTGCGGGTAACTTCCCGGACTTTCTAAGCTGCCTGTACGGCAGTGCACACGCTTTCGGAGCCTTCATTGGATTGCTTGCCTTTCTAAGCTGCCTGTACGGCAGTGCACAAACTATGAAATACCCGCCGAGATTTTATAAGTTTCTAAGCTGCCTGTACGGCAGTGCACTTTTGTACCTTTTTCCCCATGCTGGCGAAGTTTTTCTAAGCTGCCTGTACGGCAGTGCATATCAGCGTATCCCCGCAGCTGAGGTGATACACTTTCTAAGCTGCCTGTACGGCAGTGCACTTACGCTTGAAGCAAAAAATATCGGCCTTTGCTTTCTAAGCTGCCTGTACGGCAGTGCACTAATTACGTGCTGCCGTGGCGTTGGCGTTTGATTTCTAAGCTGCCTGTACGGCAGTGCACACGTAAGTCTTTAACGCGGGTTTGAACAGAACTTTTCTAAGCTGCCTGTACGGCAGTGCACTTGAATCCCATGCTTTGGAATACAATTTTTTCTTTCTAAGCTGCCTGTACGGCAGTGCACGTTTATCCGCCAGGGGATTGAATTTAACCGTTATTTTCTAAGCTGCCTGTACGGCAGTGCACTTTCCCCCGCCTCCAGGTTGCTACTTACCGTTTTTCTAAGCTGCCTGTACGGCAGTGCACTGGAATAATATCCCCACACCATTATGATTTTCATACAAAAAAAGCTAAAAACCCTTCTCTTACCCTCTTTTTTACCCACCCAAATTATCCATTTAAAATCAATACATTACAAATACACTCAAAATGAGGGTCAAATGCCCCTCTCTCCCCTCTGCATACAAAACAACCATTTCACTTCCCCCTGACAAATGGCTATACTTAGCCATGACAAATGACATGAACTCGGAGGTAACATGAGAACATGGATCCCTGCGCAGAAACCTGCTGATAACGCGCTTTGGCGGTACGCCGGTTTACCTGCAAACAGAGGTATGCGGCTGATTGAATTTCTCAATCAGGGTTTACCCGTCAGCGTCCTCGACAATATTCATGAGTGGACCGCGATGTCGAAAGCGGACATTTTGCGCGTCACCGGGATTAACGAACGTAACGTGGCCCGCCGCAAAAGTGCGGGACGGACGCTGACGCCGGATGAAAGCGAACGCGTGGCCCGTTTCGTTCGGGTGCTGGATGCTGCCGTCGACTATTTTGGCAGTAAAGAAGAGGCATGGAACTGGCTGCAGGCACCGGTGCGCGGGCTTGGAAATGTTGCCCCTGTCGACCTGATCGCTACGGAAACCGGTGCTCTGGAAGTCACCGACCTGATTGGTCGACTCGAACACGGCGTATTCGCATGATTTTTTATCGACTGGTAACGGGGCGCTATGCCAGCGAGGCGTGGAGCGGAAGCGGCGCAAACCAGTATGGTGGACGGTGGAACCATAAAGGTCATCCAGCTGTTTATGTATCTACCTCCATTTCACTGGCCTCACTGGAGATTTTGGTGCATGTTCGAAAAGATACCGTGCTGAATCAGTACCAGCTTTTCAGCATTGATATCCCGGATGACCAGATTGATTACCTGGATAAAGCATGGCTACCCGAGGACTGGCAGGAAAATCCGGCGCCGGTATCAACGATGGATCTGGGTACGGGATGGTTACAGGCTAACAGTGCCCTCGCGCTTATCTTACCTTCCTGCATCATTCCTTATGAAAACAACGCCATCCTTAACCCCTTACATCCGGCATTCCACACGGCGCTTAATTCAGTTCAGCAGCTGCCCTTTATTTTTGATACCCGACTGGCTGAAAAAACCGCACCCTGAACGCGGATGCGGCTATGCGTCTCAGAACCAGGGAACCGTCGCCGTCGCGCTGAGTCCGTAGGTCGTAAACATCCCCGAGACAGGCGCAGAGAGCAAATCACCATGGCAAATAAAGAGCTTAAAAGACTGGCCCGTAGAGAGACTGCGCAGGTTAAGCCAGGGTAAATCCGTCCTCGCTTCCTGCATCGTCAGAAGACGTTGTTGCGCCTCCTCCTCTGTTAGCCATCCTTTTTTCACCGAGCGTCGCATGAGTCTCTGCGCGCTGCTTTTCACCTGGACGCGGCTCACGCAGCGCCACTGGTTGACGACAGGCACGGGCTGGATGTCTGAGGACCTGCAGTAGTCGCTCAACCCTTTTCGCCATATAAGTGATTCGAGTTCGCTTAACGCCGTTTGAGTACCGTGCAGGCGTAACACCGCGCCGGGCTTCATGCCATGCGCAGGGAAGCTGATACCAATGTCCCCCTGCCCTCGCTGCCCCAGCGCACGATGCAGTTTAGCCATCAGCGCGGCCATCAGCATCTCCTCACTGAACTCCGGGTCGGGCAGGACGCGGATCTCAAGATAGTGATCCATAACTACTCCTTAGTCGCCCTTCTCACCGAAGACACCGCCGCGGATCAGGACGGCCATCACGTAATGCTGCTGTTCAACGTCAGGCTTTTGGCCTTTCGTCACCCAGTTATCCAGCAAGGTGTAGAAGTCCATTTTCTCTTTCGGCTGACGACAGGCCACGCCGCGGCTGGTGACTGAGCCGTACGGCTCGACGGCGATAGCGCCCAGCGCGTCTACCTGAGGGTGCCAGGTATCGATAGTTCGAATGGCATTCCCGATTTTCTGCGAGTGCATGCCCGCAACGCTGTCTACCTGATACAACAGGCGGCTCTTGCTGCTGTTGCTGTCCAGGACCAGCTCCTGCGACGGGAAGATCTCCTGTCCGGCACCGAGCAGCACCTGCGCTTCGACGTTCAGGAGAACAAATCCTTCACCGCTAAGTCCTTTTTCGATTTCCTGCGCTAGTGCGTTTAGGCTCTCGTCGCTGGCAGAGAAATCTCGCAGCGCATAATTGTATGCCTCAAACGTCCACGACTTACTGCCCGTCACGGTCACGATAATTTTTTCTGCACCGACGCGGTTGCGCCATAAAAAACGACCGTTCGCCAGGTTGGTTGCATAGCGGCGCGCCAGTTCTGCAAAGCCGTGTTCACTGATATAACCGTCGATAACCTGCTGAAGTTCATCCTGATAGGCACGGTCATTACACACGGAAGGCGTCGACAGGTTACCCAGCACGCGCAGAGTAAATTTCACCTTCAGGGTATCGGCATCGGCAGGCAGCGCCGCCACATCCACACGCTGGAGGTTCGGTTTCTGGATCTCAGCATCCAGTTTTGTCGTATCGTTTGTGAGCGCATTTTTCAGACGGTTAGAAATAGTGCCGCGCACCGCTTTTTCCTGGATGCGGATAGGCTGCCACTGCTTGCCCTCCCAGCTTCCGGAATACATCACCGCATCCGAGGTTGCTAGTTTACGTTCAAATGCCAGTACGGATGCCGTTTTAACGGCAGTTGGAGCCTTTGCCATAGGTAAGTCCTTTTTAATTAAGATGTTCAGATGTCACCGGCGCGCCCGCGCCCTGACAGTAGTAGCCTGTTTCTGTCGTGTGATAGCGCCAGAAAATCTCTTCCAGTGACCGTATCCGGTGCAGGCCGCACCACTCGCCCACGCCATACACGGCTTCCGTAAACGCGAAGGGCGTTTCCGCATCGCGCGTATTTGCCACGACACCCGGAGCGAACAATTCGGAGATACGCTGGTAGCCGGTCATTAATGGCACCAGATAACCGGGATAGGGTTTGGGAACAACGTGCCAGTTGGCCGGTTCGCCTTCGCGTATGTTGCCGTCTTCCGGCGTTTCGGCCTGTATTTTGAGAGCAGCAAAATCCAGCCAGGCGTCAAGCAGCGTGGCGTTAGGATCGTTTTCAAGAAGCGTTTGATGATGTTCGCCCAGCCAGCCGCTGCGATCGCGTAAAGCAAAGCCCGGCATCAGCTGCCACTGTAATCGGCCCATCTCCTGAACGCTGGCAGGCATCGTCATAACCGAAATATCCTGGATATCGACGATAATTCCCCCCGCCAGCCGGAGCGTCGGGCACACCTGAGACAGAAACTCGGCCAGGTCGCGCTGCCCGTATTCACCGTTGGGGATTTCCCCGTGACATTCCAGCAGCAGCGAAACCGTCATATGCATGCGCCCCTCTTCATTAAAGGAGGCTGTTTTCGCTTCACGGGTAAGCGGATTGCGGGTCAGGGCAAATTGATAATCGCGGCCGGACGTGTGCGCATGGATCTGATGTTCGTGGATCACGACAGCACAGCCATCGATGCGCAGCCCGTGCGTTTTGGTCAGACGGCGAGACAATGCATGAGAGAATCCCAGGAAATGAGTAATCGCAGGGAAACCATATGTCAGCCCGGCAATCGCGTTGGCGTTTTCGACACTGATACGACGAAGCAAAATCAATGAGCTCATTTCAGCGCCTCCTGAAGGATTTTCTCCATTTCGCACAGATTAGTGCGAAAACGCTCCAGAGTTTCCCATTCATGTTGTTCCACTTTCCCCAATTCCTTCACCGACTTACGCAAACGCACTTTCAGCCAGACGGCAAAATCCGTTGCCACGCGGGTCTGCCAGTCATCTTTGTCTCGCTCAAGACGAAAAGCTTCGTCTGTTTTTGTACGCCAGGGATCGAGCCAAAGTTTTTGATTGTTTTCCAGCTCAGGACATTTTAACGTCCAGTTTTGCCAGGCTTCCTGTTGAAGCTGTGCCGCCACGTCGAACAACAGGTCGATAAGCGCATTGATATAGCCATCACGCGCCTCACGAATACGGAAATTGGTATAATCACCGGTTCGAGTCAGTAATGAAGCAAGCAGTTGAACGATGCCCTTCGCGCGGCGATCGAACTGACTCCCTGACGTAAAGAGGGAACGTAAAGCCGTGGGTGGCTTGACTGACTTTTTCCACTGCGGCGGCTGGCAGGACAGGAGCCAGACACGCCCACCGCGCACGCTGTTGAGATAGGAAATGTTCTGCGGTTTGGTGCCCCCAAAGTGCATTTCCGCTGAATCCGGGAAAAGCGTTAGCGTACCAGGATGCCAGGATTTCTCGCGCCGCGCTTTCCAGATGTTTTTCATCTCTTCCCCAAACCTCAGGGCAACCATTTTTTGGTGTACCGCGTGAACGAACGAGGTGGCAAACAGCGGGCTTAAAATATGGTAACTATCGCCAACAGGAAAATAGCCTTGCTTCGCCAGCTTATGAGATGCTGGTTTTCCGGGAGCATAGGCTCGCGAGAATCCCGCAACCCACTCATTTACCTGATTATCATCATCGGTAAATGCCGACAGCGCAGCGTGGTCACCCCGTTTCAGGCTCGCCAGAAGGGAATCGCCATCTTCAGTACGCGTTTGCATGAGCTTAGCCACATCAAGTGCTGCTGCATTGCCCACGGCGTCCGGTTCCAGACCTGACAACGCTGCACTGCCGAGATACCCTTCTTTCGCCACTGCCTCGCTGTAAATACTGCTGCTTTTTGAATCCCCGTGGGTGAACTTCGCCGCATGGGTCACGAGGTTAATTTGTCCGGCTCGCTTCGCGGCATCCGTTAGCCACGCTTTCGGCTCATAGCGAAGTTCTATATCCCGGCGTTCTGCCGCAAGCGTTGCGCTATCTGTATCGCTGCGCTTTGCGGCCTCTTTATCAAATGCTTCCAGCTTTGTTTGCCGTCGTCCGGCAATGTACTCAGCGATGAAAGCGCTTAGTGCTTCAACTGACATACTCGCTCCTGGCTCTTTATCGATATTCCCTGAACACACCCAATATCGGGTGATACAGCCATTGCTCTGTTTCTTCCTCCCTGCTGACTCTTAACGTAATTTCGCCATACCGTCGCGACACCGCGTCCAGCTCCATCTGCTTCGTCTCGGCCAGCGCCTGTAATACCTCGGCATAATCAATTTCAATCCACGGCTCTACGCCGTCGGCCATGGATAACGCCTGTTCGCAAAATCCTCCCGCAGGTTTTAACACCCCGTTTTCCTGCATCAGGCAAAACTCGGGTTCATCGCCTTCCTCTTCCATACTCAAAAAGAACGAGTCCTGCGGTGAAACGCGGCGAAACGGCGTCCGCCGCTGCAACTCACCGTTCCACGTCAGCGGCAGTCGCCACCACGACGCGGCTACAGCATCTGACTTATCACCGCCGTCCAGCAGCGCGGCGCGCAACCGGGCGTGCTCCAGCGCCGCCAGCGCATTGCCGGGCAGATTTTCAACGATGCGCGGGATCGCATTCAGCGTGCGATAGCCCTCTTCGCTGAGAAGTTCATGGAGATCGTGGTGAGGCAGCAGATGATGCTCAGTTTCAAAACCGGGTCGGCAGTAGGCGATCTTTTCTCCGCGAAGCGCGCGTACGTTGCGTTCCAGGATCACCAGATTTTCGCTCTCAGGCACGATCTGACGATGGCGCTGAATACGCCCCGCAAACTGAATAAGCGAACGCATCGAGCTCGGCTCGATAATCCCCCAGTCGGCATCAAAATCGCGCCCGACTTCGAGAACGGATGTGCCAAGCACGACAAAAAGATGGTGCTGTTCCGGTGACGTCAGCGCCTGCTTAACGTCAGGCAACTGCCATACCCGCTCCGGTTCGTGCCGCGTGAACGCGGCGTCGAGCCGTTTTTCAATCGCCGCACGCACCGCCAGCGGGTGCTGGCTGTGGTATACGCAATAATGAATTCGGTAATTGTCCGGAGAAGGTAGTGCCATCAGCGCCTGGGCGACGGCAACCAGCGGGTTGATGTTCGCCATCCGCACCAGACCAAACGACACGGTTTTGCCGCTTTTATGGGTGCTACGATGATGACCGTGCAGCGCGAACATTTGCTGGTGCAGCGTCTGGGCCAACGCAGAGATAACATCAGCATTGCGGGAAGCGTCTGGCTCCATGGCGACCAGTTTACCCAGACGAAGCCGAGGCTGGTCTGGCAGACGTTTAATCCGCTGTCTGACAAAATCACCGTGAGCCTGACGGAATTGAGCATCGTCGGCCACATCCTGCGGCTGCGCGCCATACTCATCAAACCAGGCGCAGCAGATACTCATTGGTCTGTCCGACAGACCGCACGCGGCCTGCCAGGCTCTGCGCCCTTCCCGATAGGCCTCAAACAGCGCTTCCGTTAGCGCGGGGGGCAGCGTTGCGGAGGACAGCAGCACGCGGGAGCCGAGCATTCCGGCCCAGTTCACCAGCCGACAAAGAGCGTGCAAATCATCAATGTCAAAGTCATCAGGCTCATCAAGGACCAGATCGCTGGTCAACAGACGCAGCATGGCGGGGATCTGCCTGCCGCCGCGCACGCCTTCCGTTGCAGGCATCAGGTGATCGATGGTTGTCACCAGCACCGGGGCACTGACCAGGCGATTGAGCGCCGGTTCTTTCGCCAGCCACTGCTGCGCTATACCGCTACTGGTCGCTCCTTCGTAATGCACGTAGTGATGGCTGGCGAAGAACGTTTCGTCGCTGGCACTGCTGGTATCTTCAGCGTCATTCCCCTGATATAGCTCCCTCACTGCTGCGGCACCGGTCACGACGGCCAGCGTGTCGTCATCCAGCCCCAGGCGCGACTGCAAAGCCTGACCCGTCTGCAGCGTCAGCGTGCGTAACCCCAGCGCTACGCTAAAACGACACCCTGCCTGCTCATCTGCCAGCGCGTACATAATCCGGGCATTGGCAAAGGTTTTACCGCATCCGGTCGAGGCCATATTGATGCCGAAGAAGCCCTGCTCAGCACTCTTCTCGCGAAGGGAGGACGCAACGTCCCACGCGTCGTTTTGCCAGAAAAAGCGTTTTTCTTTTGCGCGCTCCCGAAACGTTTTATGCCGGGCGATGGCGGGTAACGAACGGCGCAACGCCGGAAGAGAACGCCCCATCAACAGCGCCAGATGCGCGACGCCGACATTGTGCTCATCCAGCTTTTGCCTGAGCTGCCCGGACTGGCGGTCGCTGTTGGCCCAGCACTGAAAGGCATCATCCTGCCATCCGGCATACGCGGGTTGAGAGGAGTAAACGTGATCGGCCAGCATCAGCGACAGGCGAGCGAGATGGATAGTAAGACGATTATCCAGCGATCCCGCCTGAAGCAGTGCGGGCAGGTTCCGGATGCGTTTACCAATCTGTCGGGCCTTCTCGCGCCAGGTTTTACTTTTTAGCGGCGTACCTTGGGGGAATTTCCAGACATTTTTAAAATCACGCTCTTTCCACTGATGTTTTTCGGTGGATTTATGGTTAAGCGAGTTCCAGTCTGCGTTAAGCTGTTTCTCAAACCAACCTTCGCAGTAGATCAACTGAGGACGTGTCGAATGCGACTGCGGTAAACGGTGATGCGATAACATCAGCCATACCACCACTTTAGCTAGAGGCGGGAGTTTCTCCAAAAGGCTGCAGTTCTTGTCCGTATCCATCTTCAGCGCTTTCAGCATGACCTTTTCATCAGTGGCTTTTAGCTGAGTGAGGGATGTCAGCCACTGCTCATCGGTTCGTTCCCCTACAAACGCCTCGAACAGACGAACCGAGATCCACTCATGGCGATACGGCTGACAAAGGTGCTGACTTTCACCCTTAAGCGTCTGCTGGAAGCACATCCCCGCTTTACCAAAATCATGAAAAAGCCCGGCAATCGCCGCCAGCAGGGCGATGCTTTCCGCACTTTGCCAGCGGTGTTCGCTGTCATTACGGATAATTTGCAGGGTCGTGCGATTTGTTGGCACGCGCCCCTGCGCGTTAAAGCGACGCAAATTCCCGACTATCCACAACAGTTCGGTTTGACCGTTTTTTTTCAGCCAGTGGCAGGCCACGGCGGTGTTACGACGTGCCGTTTTACGCAGCAGCTTGCGCAGCGTGATGGCACCTTCCATCGTAATCGTCGTCTGCCATGCCGCGTCACCCGTACGCTCTGCGAACTGATCGATAATCTGACAGCTTTGCTCGCGCGCACGTTTGGTACATCGGGAGATAATCAGCACATTCATTTTGCGACGCCCGCCAGCGAGTGCGAGGTTTCCTGCAAGGTGGTAATCATCACGTCCAGCGCATCTGCCTGTTGAAACGCGTTGATGCAGCGCTGACGAAACTGTTGATTATCCTCACCCTCCATAGCCGCAATAAAGGCCTGCGGCATAACGAGCGCGTCTTTGATTAAATCGGCAATATCAAAAACCAGCCCGCCGCGTCGGGTTTTACCGTGCATGACGGCCAGACCATGAGGAATGCCCGTCACCCAGGCCGCGACAGCCGCCAGCCCGTAGGCCAGATAGTTGCCCTGATCGAGAAAACGGTTCGCCATGTCCGCCCCGCCTCCCCGTTTGGCGCGGGTAAAGCTGCCGTAACCCACCGTCTGGCTGGCCAGTTTATAGAGCGATTTTGTGAGCTGTGCTTCCTGGAGCATCAGCGACGTATGATCCTGCGCGTTTTCCATACCCTGCTTCGCACGCTCCAGAATAGTTTCCAGCGCGTCCCGTTCGGGCTGAAAAGACGTTTCTCGCTGCATCCGCAGCCCTGCCCACTGCTTTTCGATTTGCTGTAAGCGAATAAACTGAAACTGCTTTGCCGCCTGCAGACGTTTTTCTTCGTCAAACCAAAATGAGACCCAGTTTTGTAAATACGCCGTCGGGCGGTATTCGCTTTGCGGGCAAAGCCATGAGACGTCGATATCCACCTCGTTCGCAGAATAAAGCGGCGTGCCGTCCGTTCCGCAAAAGCCGACCATCACGCCTGCTCGTGCAAACTCGCGCATTGCCATTTGCGTAACAGATGTTCCCATTCCCAGCATCACCGCTGTGGTATTAGCGATGGGAATATTCCAGTAAAACGACTCTTTGCCTTCCTGGGTGACATATTCAACGCGTCCACCGTTTACCTGAATGCGGCATTTCTCCAGGTAATAAATATTGGCGCGTTTTGAATGCAAGATGGTTTTTAAGTCTGAAGGGGTGATGCTGTTTACGGACATGGCAAGGGCTTTTATTTCAAGGTGTTGAATGCGCGTTATGTTATCGGAGATAAGATGAAAACAAATGTGACGGGTATCAAATGAAGAGTAATTACCGTGATAATAAAGCGAAAAATTACTTTTTCATTCAATGCATTATTTTTACGAATAATATATTCATTAGAATATAATTGGTACGTGAATGAATTTTTTATTTATTGTGAAAAATAGAGTGTGGGGGTTTGATGACATTAAGATTTATAATAGGTAAAGTGAATGTTTTAGAGGGTTGGTTTTAGGTGTGCTGCCTGTACGGCAGTGAACTGTGTAGCGCCTGTTTGTCGATGTTGCTCATTTTTCTAAGCTGTTTGTACGGCAGTGAACGCCATTCGCGCCGCCTGCCGCCGCTGCACCGATTTCTAAGCTGCCTGTACGGCAGTGAACGTCGCGGTTCGCCGTCTTTCGGCTCCGGCCGCTTTTCTAAGCTGCCTGTACGGCAGTGAACAGGTTTGTTGCGGTGCCGATAGCCGTGCGAACTTTCTAAGCTGCCTGTACGGCAGTGAACGCTTTGATTTCTGCCGCTTTCACTGCTGATTTTTTCTAAGCTGCCTGTACGGCAGTGAACAGGCGCTTAAGCGTCGCTTGCGCTTCGCTCTCTTTCTAAGCTGCCTGTACGGCAGTGAACTTGCCCCGCCCGCGAAACGCCACCGCACTGGCTTTCTAAGCTGCCTGTACGGCAGTGAACATGCTACTCAAATAGAATTAATGGCGCGTGGTTTTCTAAGCTGCCTGTACGGCAGTGAACAACGTAGTGCCCGGGGCGCTGCATCTTGGGACTTTCTAAGCTGCCTGTACGGCAGTGAACACACGCGCAGCGACAAGCCAGTCGTCACCGGATTTTCTAAGCTGCCTGTACGGCAGTGAACGGCCGTTGCAATGTCGGCTTCGGGTTCTGGCATTTCTAAGCTGCCTGTACGGCAGTGAACGCGTTGGGCCACTCCGAAATATTGGGCATCAATTTCTAAGCTGCCTGTACGGCAGTGAACATTGAATGCGTTTTTTAGCATAATATTACTTGTTTTCTAAGCTGCCTGTACGGCAGTGAACGCAGTAGCCGAAAAACCAGAGCGCCCGGAGAATTTCTAAGCTGCCTGTACGGCAGTGAACTCGTCGCCAGTGACTTCAATTTTGATTGTCCAGTTTCTAAGCTGCCTGTACGGCAGTGAACTAACTGTTCAGGCAGAGGACGAGGGTGTCACATTTCTAAGCTGCCTGTACGGCAGTGAACTGAAACGTCAGGAACGTCTCGATAAGTGGAAGGTTTCTAAGCTGCCTGTACGGCAGTGAACGTTCTTAAACTCAGCACGAACGCGAGAGGGAATTTCTAAGCTGCCTGTACGGCAGTGAACACCTCAGCTTGACCTAACGCAACTTTTTTATCTTTCTAAGCTGCCTGTACGGCAGTGAACGTGATGGTCTTGAGTATCAGATGTCCGGATGGTTTCTAAGCTGCCTGTACGGCAGTGAACTGAAAGGAAACAACGCCATCTTATTGTTAGTAAACAAAATAATCAACTTTTACGCATAAAACCCTTTTTTCTGGGACAGAAATTCTCAGCATATAAATCAATATGTTACGCAAGCATCAGAAAAAAGGGTTTAAACCAATGGCGTCAGAGGCCCCCCCGACGCCTCGGATTGCACTCAGGAAATAATGTGAATTACCGTTTCTGCACGTTGAGGTGCAACGACATCCGCGGCCATTGAATGCGCAATGTCATGCAGCAGCCCCGTGAGGTGCGGCAACATGTCGCGGTCAAAATGCGACACCAGCAGCACATGGTTTAACGCCCGGCAGTAGTCGCATTTCGTTTCTGTATCTTCCAGCAACCACTCTTTTTCTCGCGGTTGTTCCGCTTCGTCCTCAAATTCCACCACCTGAAAATCACGCATTGATTCTGTGAGGCCGGATTTCACCTCTTCCAGGTAAGCTCCGAGACAGCGGCAAACGGGCTGCGTTTGCGGGAGTGATTTGCAGTCGAGGAGGATTTCGCTGAGCAGTTTGCAGCGCTCGGCCAGGGTTGGGAGATCGGGGTTGAGGGAGAGTTCGGTGTAGAGCTGTGAAAAATTGTTATGTTCCATTTGGTTATGACTCCGTGTGAAATGATGAGATCTCCACCCGAACGCCAACTCAGGTGGCAGACTGAACCGGTTTGGCGTACCGACCCACACGGGAAAATCGGCGCTTCAAAAGAAGCCCCGGTTCAGCCCACCATAATTGAGTCTGCGGATTATATCGCTAGCTTTCAAAAGTGTGAACGAACCTGATGATAGTTGACGTATCAACATCATTTCTCGTGTGTAATCAGGACGCCAATCCCGGCACCTGATTTTGCAGGTGCGCCGCCATTTTATTACTGTGGATTTATCCAGCAACTGACTTAGAAAGAAACTGGAAAGCGCCTCGCAAAATTCCTCTGCGGCCTGATGCCCTCACCCCAGCCCTCTCCCACAGGGAGAGGGAGAAAACAAAAAAAAACGGCAACCGAAGTTGCCGTTTTGCTTTTACCTTACAACTCAGTGAGCCGCTTCCGGCTTGTGCTTCGCCGCACTCTGGAAATCGTACGTCAGTTCGTTCTTCGCCTGGTCCAGCGCCACGGTCACCTGGCCGCCGTCCACCAGCGAGCCAAACAGCAGCTCGTTCGCCAGCGGTTTCTTCAGGTTGTCCTGAATCACGCGCGCCATCGGACGGGCACCCATCGCACGGTCGTAGCCTTTCTCGGCCAGCCAGTTGCGGGCCTCCTGGCTCACTTCCAGCGACACGCCTTTCTGGTCCAGCTGAACCTGCAGCTCGACGATGAACTTGTCCACTACCTGATGGATCACGTCGGTAGACAGGTGATCGAACCAGATAATGTTGTCCAGACGGTTACGGAACTCCGGCGTGAAGATCTTCTTGATCTCCTCCATCGCATCGGTGCTGTTATCCTGGTGGATCAGGCCGATGGATTTACGCTCGGTTTCACGCACACCGGCGTTGGTGGTCATCACCAGCACCACGTTGCGGAAGTCCGCCTTGCGCCCGTTGTTGTCGGTCAGCGTCCCGTTGTCCATCACCTGCAGCAGGATGTTGAACACATCCGGGTGCGCTTTCTCGATTTCATCAAGCAGCAGTACCGCGTGCGGATGCTTGATCACCGCGTCGGTGAGCAGGCCGCCCTGGTCAAAGCCCACGTAGCCCGGAGGCGCACCAATCAAACGGCTGACGGTGTGACGCTCCATATACTCGGACATATCAAAGCGCAGCAGCTCAATGCCCAGCGCTTTGGAGAGCTGAACCGTCACCTCGGTTTTCCCCACACCGGTCGGGCCAGCGAACAGGAAGGAACCGACGGGCTTGTGGTCATGCCCCAGTCCGGCACGGGCCATCTTGATCGCTTCGGTTAAGGCCTCAATGGCTTTATCCTGACCAAAGACCAGCATTTTCAGGCGATTGCCGAGGGTGCGCAGCGTGTCGCGGTCGCTCTGAGAAACGCTCTTCTCAGGGATACGCGCGATGCGGGCCACCACGGACTCAATATCCGCCACGTTAACGGTTTTCTTACGCTTGCTGGCCGGCATCAGACGCGCACGCGCCCCTGCCTCGTCAATCACGTCAATCGCCTTATCCGGCAGGTGACGGTCGTTGATGTATTTCACCGCCAGCTCCACCGCCGCACGGACCGCTTTCGCGGTGTAACGCACGTCGTGGTGCGCTTCGTACTTCGGCTTCAGGCCGTTGATGATCTGCACCGTTTCCTCGACGGACGGTTCGGTCACGTCGATTTTCTGGAAGCGGCGCGCCAGCGCGCGGTCTTTCTCAAAGATGTTGCTGAACTCCTGGTAGGTCGTGGAGCCAATCACGCGGATCTTGCCGCTGGAGAGCAGCGGTTTGATCAGGTTCGCGGCATCCACCTGGCCACCGGAGGCCGCACCTGCGCCGATGATGGTGTGGATCTCATCGATAAACAGGATGCTGTTGGTGTCCTGCTCCAGCTGCTTTAACAGCGCCTTGAAGCGTTTTTCAAAATCACCGCGGTATTTCGTGCCCGCCAGCAGCGAGCCGATATCCAGCGAGTAGATGGTGCAGTCGGCAATCACTTCCGGCACGTCGCCCTGCACAATGCGCCAGGCAAGACCTTCGGCAATCGCGGTTTTACCCACGCCTGACTCACCCACCAGCAGCGGGTTGTTCTTGCGGCGACGGCACAGCACCTGGATCGCGCGCTCCAGCTCTTTATCGCGACCAATCAGCGGGTCGATACCGCCAACGCGAGCAAGCTGGTTAAGGTTGGTGGTGAAGTTTTCCATACGATCCTCCCCGCCTGCTTGCTCTTCATTGTTATTGACCTGATTGCTGGAATCCGATGCCTGGTTAGGCTCGTCTTTGCGCGTTCCGTGAGAAATAAAGTTAACCACGTCGAGGCGGCTGACTTCGTGTTTGCGCAGCAGGTAGGCAGCCTGTGACTCCTGCTCGCTGAAGATGGCGACTAAGACGTTTGCGCCAGTCACTTCGCTACGTCCGGAAGACTGGACGTGGAATACCGCGCGCTGCAGCACGCGCTGGAAGCTGAGCGTCGGCTGCGTGTCGCGCTCTTCTTCACTGGCTGGCAGCACCGGTGTGGTTTGTTCGATGAAGGCTTCGAGTTCCTGACGTAGCGCCACCAGATCCACGGAGCAGGCTTCCAGCGCTTCGCGGGCAGATGGGTTGCTAAGCAGTGCGAGCAGTAAATGCTCGACGGTCATAAACTCATGTCGGTGCTCACGCGCTCTGGCGAAAGCCATGTTTAAACTGAGTTCCAGTTCTTGATTGAGCATAGGCACCTCCCCCAATTTTATGCCTTATCAGGCCTTTTCCAGCGTACACAGCAACGGATGCTCGTTCTCCCTCGCATAGTCGTTCACCATCGCCACTTTGGTTTCCGCCACTTCGGCTGTGAAGATGCCGCAGATAGCTTTGCCTCGATAATGAACGGTAAGCATCAGTTGCGTTGCACGTTCTACATCATAAGAAAAGAACTTTTGTAGCACGTCAATAACAAATTCCATCGGCGTGTAATCATCGTTCATTAACATAACTTTATACATAGATGGCGGTTTTAGCGCGTCGCGCACTTTATCTTCCGCCAGCTGGTCAAAATCCAGCCAATCGTTGGTCTTACCCATTATGCATAACCACTTTGAATCTACCTCAGATGTTAGATAACAATCATCTATTACTGTCATCCGCGATGTCTGTCACAAACTGTTGCAATAGCGTTAACTGCTTCAAACTTTGGTTGATTATTGTCCCATCTCCAGCGCCAAACGCTTGACGACTTCTTTCGTTTCTCTAAATTGTACAAGCGTGAGATGGCGAGGTTTTGAACAGCCCCCACTCCACCACCGGTTCATTCCATCTTAACTTATAAGATTTACGAAGGATGTCGAAGCATGGAAATGGGTACTGTTAAGTGGTTCAACAACGCCAAAGGGTTTGGCTTCATCTGCCCCGAAGGCGGCGGCGAGGATATCTTCGCTCACTATTCCACCATTCAGATGGATGGTTACAGAACGCTCAAAGCCGGGCAGTCCGTCCGGTTCGATGTACATCAGGGTCCAAAAGGCAATCATGCAAGCCTAATCGTACCCCTTGAAGCAGAGACGGTTGCATAGCTCTCTGTTTTATTGTGTACATCCCGCAGTCAAAATGCCAGCCCGATCGGCTGGCATTTTTATTTTCGGGTTATTCCCGAGCCAGCGCGTCCACCGGATCCAGCCGCGCCGCGTTGCGGGCGGGCAACCAGCCAAACAAAATGCCGGTAAAGGTCGAACACAAAAATGCGGTAATAATGGCAACCGGCGAGAAGCCAATCTCCCAGCCGGGTAAAAAGAGCTGGAGCGCAAACGCGATCATCATCGAGAGCGCAATGCCCATCGCCCCGCCGACCAGACACACCAGTACCGCTTCAATCAAAAACTGCTGCAGCACGTCGCTGGCCCTGGCCCCGACCGCCATGCGGATACCGATCTCCCGGGTGCGCTCGGTGACCGACACCAGCATGATATTCATCACCCCGATGCCGCCGACGACCAGCGAGATCACCGCCACCAGCGTGAGGAACAGCTGAAGAGTACGTGTGGTCTTTTCCGCCGTTTTCAAGAGGCCGTCCATATTCCAGGTGAAGAAATCTTTCTTCCCGTGACGCAGGGTTAACAGCCGCTCAAGCTGCTGTTCGGCGAGCGCGCTATCGTAGCCCTCCTTCACGCGCACGGTGATGGAGTTGAGCCAGGACTGCCCCATAATCCGCCCTGAGATGGTGGTGTAGGGCAGCCAGACGCGCAGGATCTTGCTGCTGCCAAACATCGACTGCTTCTCTTCCGCCACGCCGATGACCGTGGCAGGCATGTTGCCAACCAGGATCACTTCACCTACCACGCTGGTTTTATTGGGGAAGAGCTGCCTGCGCGAGTTGGCGTCCAGCACCACCACCTGCGCCCTGCCCGCCAGCTGCTCGGCGTTGAAGGTGGCGCCTTCGCTGAAGGTCATGCCGTAGACGTTGAAATAGTCTCCGCTCACGCCGTTAGCGCTGGCGGCCACGTCAACGTTGCCCACGCGCAGACGCAGGTTCTGCGAAACCGCAGGCGTGGCGGAGTTCACCCACGGCTGCTTCTGAATCGCCGCCAGATCGTCGTATTTCAGCGCCTGCTGATACTGCGGCTCGTCGTCGCCAAAGTCTTTGCCGGGATAAACATCAATGGTATTAGTGCCGATGGCGCGGATATCTGCCAGCACCAGCTGCTTGGCCGCGTCGCCCACCACCACGATCGACACCACCGAGGCAATACCGATAATGATGCCGAGCATCGTCAACAGGGTACGCATTTTGTTGGCCGCCATCGCCAGCCAGGCCATGGTCAGCGCTTCACGAAAGCCGCTGGAGAACTGTCCCCAGCCGGTTGATGCCGGCAGCACTTCTTTCGGCGCCGCAGCCCTGGACTCACGCGGCGGCGGATTGCTGACCAGCTCGCCGTCGTGGATCTCAATAATGCGTTCCGCCTGCGCCGCCACCTGCGGATCGTGGGTAACGATAATCACCGTGTGCCCCTGATCGCGAAGCTGATGGAGGATCGCCATCACCTCTTCGCCGGAGTGGCTGTCGAGTGCGCCGGTCGGTTCATCCGCGAGGATGACCTGCCCCCCATTCATCAGGGCGCGGGCAATACTCACGCGCTGCTGCTGACCGCCGGACAGCTGCGAGGGCTGGTACTCCACCCGCTCCGCCAGCCCCAGACGCGTCAGCAGCATCTGCGCGCGCTCAAGGCGATTTTTACGCTCGACGCCCGCATACACCGCGGGCACTTCCACGTTCTGCGCCGCATTCAGGTGAGAAAGCAGATGGTAACGCTGGAAGATAAAGCCGAAATGTTCCCGACGCAGCTTCGCCAGCGCGTCGCCGTCCAGCGTGGAGACATCCGTCCCGGCCACGCGATAGGTCCCGCTGGTCGGTTTATCCAGGCAGCCGAGAATGTTCATCAGCGTCGATTTACCGGAACCCGATGCGCCGACAATGGCCACCATCTCGCCCGCCTCCACGCGCAGGGAGATGCCCTTCAGCACCTCCACCGGGCCGTCGCCGGACGGATAGCTGCGACGAATGTTATTCAGCTCAAGCAGCGCCGTCATTTGGCGGCTCCGGGCAGGCTTTCGCTGACAACAACCTCCTCGCCCTCTTCCAGCCCTTTCACCACCACCACGTCGGTGTCGTTGCGCGCGCCGATCACTACTTCGCGCTCGCGCGTTTCGCCGTTGCGCAGCACTTTCACTTTATAACGGCTCTCCCCGGCGGATTCACCCAGCGCAGAGAGCGGAATGGTCAGCACGTTCTTCACGCCGGTCAGCTGGATATGCACCTGCGCGGTCATATCCAGGCGCAGCACGCCCTGCGGGTTTGGCACCTCAAAACGGGCATAGTAGAAGATAGCGTCGTTCACTTTTTCCGGCGTCGGCAGAATGTCTTTCAGCACGCCTTCGTAGCGCGTCTGCGGGTCGCCAAGCACCGTAAACCAGGCGTTCTGCCCCGGCTTAAGATGGATCACATCCGCCTCTGAGACCTGGGCTTTGACCAGCATGGTGCTCATGTCCGCCAGCGTCAGAATATTTGGCGCCTGCTGCGCGGCAATCACCGTCTGGCCCTGCAGCGTGGTGATCTGGGTCACTTCGCCCGCCATCGGCGCGACGATTTTGGTGTAGTCGAGGTTGGTTTTCGCCGTATCCAGCGAGGCCTGATTGCGTTTGATTTGCGCGTCGATCGTGCCAATCTGCGCCTGTTTCACCGCCAGTTCAGTGGTGGCAGTATCGAGATCCTGTTTCGAAATAGCCTGGGTTTTGGCCAGCGCCTGCTGACGGGTCAGCGTTACCTGGGCCAGGTTACGTTCTGCCAGCGCCTGCGCACGCTGCGCGCGCAACTCCATCAGCGTGGCTTCCACCTCGCGGATCTGGTTCTCAGCCTGCTCAGGATCGATAACGCCGAGCAGCTGGCCTTTTTTCACCTTGTCGCCAATCTCAACCGACAGCGTTTTCAGCTGGCCGCTGACCTGAGCGCCGACGTCAACCTTGCGCAGAGCGTCAAGCTTGCCCGTCGCGAGGACGTTTTGCTGCAGTTCGCCAGGGCGAACAATCAGCGTCTGATACTGTGGCAGCGGCGCATTCAGCACCTGCCATAGCCAGTATCCACCGGCTAAAACCACGACCGCCAGCAGCAGAAACAGCGTTCTGCGTTTTCCCTTGAGGTTCATAAATATTCCAAATAAATATTCTGGCAATGATAAGTGTTGATTCTAACTAAACGACTCTTCAACGAAAGCCCTGTTCTCCGAAATCGTCCTAATTTGTTTACGAGATGTTGACATTTCCCCTGCTGAAATAGCGATATTCCACAAGGATCAGGATCTACCATGTCTTCTATCGTCGATACATCACTTTCAAACCTGCCGCAGCCAAAATCCGGCTGGCAGCTCTTCAAAAACCTGGCTTTCGGTGAGATCGCACCCGGGCTGGCATGGGAAAAAACCGGCTACCGACGTAAGTTCATGCTGCGTTCACTGGCGACACCGCTCAGCACCGCGCGTCTGCTGTCTGAGCTTGCAAAACATCCGCACCTGATGCAAATGCTCCAGGTTCAGCCGGGGCTGCCCTGCCGCCTTCATCGTCCGTGGTTGACGGTCAATATGGATCGACAGCGTGCGCTGGAATCGCTGTCCTGGCACTATCAGATGATGTGTCGTCAGCTGCCGGCGACGCTGGCTCATGGTTACCTTTCAAAGCAGGGCGTGACTCTGCTGACCTTAACCGGAAAAGATGAACAGCAATTTACCGTGCGTCTGTGTGCCGACGCGTTTATGGATAAAGAGGGAGAAGCTACCCTGGTTTTCTGTGACGGTCAAAATACGGCGCTGGCGGAGATGACCTTTACGCTATGCCAGTTTGAAGGAAAATCGACGCTGTTCATTGGCGGTTTGCAGGGCGCAAAAGCGCATGTTCCCCATGAGCTGATCCAGGGTGCGACGAAAGCCTGCCACGGTCTGTTCCCGAAACGTCTGCTGGTCGAGGCCGCAATGACGCTCGGCGCCGCGTTCCCGGTAGAGCAAATTGTCGCCGTCAGTAACGATACCCATATTTATCGCAGCTGGCGCTACCGCAAGAAAAAAGAGGGCAAACTGTTGGCCGATTACGACAGTTTCTGGCTCTCCATCGGCGGTGAAAAGCAGGATAACGGTAACTTTATGCTGCCGCTCGTCATGCCGCGTAAACCGATGGAAGAGATCGCCAGCAAAAAACGCGCCGAATATCGCCGCCGCTACACGCTGCTGGATAGCCTGATTCAGCAGGTGAAACAGGCGACCCAACGCTAATCCGCTTTCCCGCGTGCCAGCCACAGCACGCGGGAGAACATCTTCCGCAGCAGGGTCGGTACCGCCTCCACGCCGCGCCTCCCCGCTTCCGTCGCCACTTCAATGGCTAAATCCGGTTTTGACGAACGATGAATGGCTTTGGCGATCACCCGCCGCATGTTCATCGGGACATCGACCGGCACCATGGCAATGCGGTGGAAGACGTCGTCGAACCCCTGACGATACATAAAGTGTTCCATGTCCATCGCAGGGAGCATGGTTAAATGATCGCGCTCTTCCTCTCGCTCGTTATTCAGCAGGCTCCGCACGGTCGAAGCATATTTTTTACCCGCCTCATCACCGTCTACCAGCACGTGCCACTCGATCCCCATCCGGCGGGCAAATTTTATCAGCGGCTTTAATCCCGACTGGGCGAATTCAATCACCTTAATGCCTTCCGCATCAAAATGGTGGCCGCACTGGCGCGCCAGCTCGTTGATGACCCAGGTTTCCGTTTCCCCCTCCACCAGCAGCCAGCAGCGGGCAAAGAGCGACGACGCGCGGTTAAAGCGAATATGAAACGCGATGCGCCGCCCGTCTTCCGCGTTCAAACCGCCCGGCCCAAGGCGGAAAGCGGAGACGCGGGAGGATTCACGCACCAGGCGACAGACGTGTTCTACCGGCGTCAGCGATAATAGCTCCCCGGAATTGGTGGTCGTAA
>Ga0213820_1000610_pt1 | contig 22292 bp, 16 predicted proteins | sample MC6MC0910MG_FD_179889 | JGI IMG/M metagenome (GOLD analysis project Ga0213820, IMG submission 179889) | Enriched soil aggregate microbial communities from Iowa State University, Ames, United States - MC6-MC0910-MG | ecosystem: Environmental > Terrestrial > Soil > Unclassified | place: USA: Iowa... | reverse complement strand
GCTGAGTCAATCAGCTCCTTGATCTGGTTCTCCCCAAGGTTTCCATAAAGCCCGCTTTTCTCATTCAGCCGGTGAGCTTCGTCCACGATAAGCGCATCGAATGTGTTGGGCTCAGTGTCGATGAATGCCCCAGAGCCTGAAAAGAAATTCGAGAAATGGCTGCGCTTGATGGTGCCAACCAGTTTGCTTTCGTAGACCTTGCGAGGGGCAGCATTCTTGGAGACGTATTTGCTCATCAGCTTCAATCCGGTGAGCTTCACCAGCAGATTGATAGCCAGTACAGTTTTTCCGGTACCCGGTCCACCTTCAATGATCATCACCTTGGGTGCTTGGTCCGTGGCCTCGCTTGCTGCCGCCAGCGCCGACTCAAAAATTGCTTTCTGATCGTCAATCAATACGAACTCGGGTTTGCCTTTCATCAACCCCGCGAGGGCTTCGGCTAGCGCCTTGGATGGGCGAATTTTTCCTTCGGACAGCTCGTAAAGAACCTCTTTGTTGTCGCCATGACTTATATGCTTTTTCAGAAAGGTTCTGAGTTTGCTGAGCTCTTCCGGGCCTTTCAGAAACAGCGGAGCCTTGCTGATGTGGGGCTCATAGTGGGATGAATCTATTACCCCGTCGCTGACGTAATTATGGAGGTAGGCACACGGACGGATTTCGATGCTTTTGTCATACACCGCCTCGTTGAAGCCTTCCAGCAGCGCTGCATAGGACCATACCTGATAGGACGGGTGAATGGTCTCAATGAGACCGCCACCCAACGCCGTTTTGACGATGGCATCCTTGGTTGTGGCGTTGGCCTTACTCCATTGTTTCAGCTCGATCAGTACGGCCTTTTTTGCCTGGTTTTCGTCGCGACCGGTTAGTAGGAAGTCGATTCGCTTTGACGACTGCGGAATGTGCAATTCAATGGCCAGGCCTGCATCGCTCGGTAGGCCCTCATCTCTAAGGACCTTGGCCATGTACGTCAGGGATCCTTGCCACGACCTGATTTCCGAGCTGCCAACATTCTTGCCGGTAGCTTCCTTATAATGCCTGAGGATCACCTCCTCAATGTCATCGTTATCGTTGTCTTTAAGAAATTGCTGTTTGGTCGCAGCGTAAACGATCACGGGTTGTCCTTAGGTGCGCGTTGGTCAGAGTCGGTCGTACTTTTTACTGGTGCTTCTGGCTTTATCTACGGGGTACTTCTGGCCATTTGAGGCGAGTTTCTGTGTCACCGCCTCGTTGAGGTCAATGCCAAGTACGCTGCTCAGGCGAACCAGGTACATCAATACGTCCGCCAATTCGTCCTTAACGGCTTGGCCGATTTCGGGATCTGTTGCGGCGGAGATCGAATCGGCATCGCTCATCCATTGGAAAATCTCGCACAGCTCCCCTACCTCGCCAGTGAGAGCCAGGATGAGATTTTTGGGGGAGTGGAACTGCTGCCAGTCGCGATCATCTGCGAAACGCTGAAGGGATGCGGCAAGCTTTGTTATGTCAACCAGTGGCGCGGATGAGCTGTCTGAGTCACTCACGGGGCTATCTCTTGGGTATCAGTGAGGGGCAAAAGATCTGTAGGAAATCGGGCTTCGTATTGTAAGACCTTTCGCTATTGACGCAGGCTTTTTGTTTTTCTCCCGCTCACTGTCTGCCAGCCGAATTGCTTGCCTGCATTCGCTATGTCATTTGAGGGGGGAACGTGGGCCGCCTACAAGCGGATTTTCCAGTGCCTGGCGACAGCCTTCGCCGTTTCTGGCCTGGCAATTGGCGACAGGATGGTGACTGCCGTGGCGACGCACAGGATTCGTCGAAGACCGATATCGCGACTGATAGCGGCGCCCGGCCTGATTGACGCGGCACCAGGAGTCGAAAACTACCGTAGCAGTTTGAGTCATGACCCCAAGTGGTCGGTTCAGTCAAGCGGAGGCCGCTGTACCGTCAAGCCCTTGAAGCACCTCTAGCAACCCTACTTTCAGAACGGATAATATGTTCGGATAGTGCCGTAGCTTGGTGAGGTTTGGTGACCCTTTCTGAAGAGAGTGGTAATCCCTCCGGTGCTGGCAAAGGACTATAGTATGCTCGCCTCATAAAATTTGGATGAGCGAGTAGATTTCAAATTTTTGTCGTACAAGGAGACGCACAATGAAGTCTAGGGATTTACGCACTATCCATGATGTCATTATAACCGGCTATAGAATCACGCCTTTGAGTGATGGGAAATACCTGCATCAGTTTAGGCCGGCCACCACTGATACGATTTATGGATTTGAGGCTAATAGCGCTCCCGTACTGAAAAACGGTGACCGCTACAATATCGGCTTCAAGGTTACTGCAGGCGGGCGGAATATTATTGATACCTCTGCACTGGGAAAAGTTGATACGGTTAATAAAATTCTGAGTTATCTTGCTGCGAAGCAGTTATCTGCAGATATACTCGATGAGAATACTGCTAAAAACGATCAGCGTGTATCCCATACTGAAACAAATGGTTACTACTGGGGCAAGAAATATGCATGGAGGCGCTATGGCCTGGTTATATCCAAAGACGCTTTCTATGGATACCTTGAACACATAGGGCACCCAGTCACTTCATGTGTAACATCGAACCCTGACCTTCCGTATTCAGCTAATGAAAGGTCAACGGCATACCTTGACGCGGGGTTAGAAGCTGCAATGGATGCTTTAATCGATAGCGCAGTGAAAGTGGGCAGGTATCACGAGTCGCCCCTGTATCCTCATAAATTTCAAATAAAAGCAATCAACGCGATTACAGACAAGAAGTGATCAGCTGCCGATCGCTCTAGGTATCTAGTAAAAGTACCATGTAGAATTCTCTGTGGTTTAGTTCGGGGCGGGCAATACTTGATAGCAAAGACTGACCGCCCCTTCTATGTAGATCAATGTGCCTGGGCTATGTGCGAAAGATTCTGAAATGCAGGTTAGGCAAGAAAAATGGCGGGAAGGCTACTTTTATGTATTGTAAATGAGTATTCATAGCCGGTATTCAACACAATACAAAAAATTCAAAGCATTCTCTGCATCGCCTAGCATTCATCGAGAGCTAGCGGCCGCTCCTCTGGTTTGACAGCTGCCGATTGCACGACACGGTCAATCGGGACTGACTTGAACCGGATAGTCCTGAGCGACGGCTAAATTCAAAGAGCAGCCATTAACGCTTACGGGGCGTTAATTTTTAAAAAATATGCCCTAAGTGCTGAAGCTCCCATGCATTTAATTTATCCTTTATAGGTGTAAAGTCAGGGGATTCAATTTGTTGGGTGGACTCTACCTTCCCATAAAGTTTCGCTACTCGAATGGCTGTCTCTCTTGGCACTCCTCGGCTCATCAGATATTTAGAGACTGGGGAATAAACACCAAGCTCGATGGCAGAAATAATACTAGATTCCATACTACGTATATCAGCAAGAGGCTTTAGCAACATAGGCAGGCCAAAGCTAACGTACTTCGTAAGCTTCTCAATCTCAGAGTCGATTTTTTCATCTAAACCTTCCCCACTGTACCCGAAGCGATTAATTAGGATATCGACTAACGGAGTTTCCCTGGCCCAGCTCTCAGCACTTTTTGCAATACCAAATAGGTACTTGTCGTCAAGGCCTAGTTTTAAGTATCTATCGAAATAAAACGGAAACTGACCTCTCATCAGATAAATCCAATAAAGAAGTGAATTGCAGAGATCTTTTTCAAATAAATTAATAGGAAAATTTGTTTTGGATAGATTATAGGATTCGTGGAGTTTTTCTAGATCCAAAGGATCCCAATACCGATTGGCTAGCACGATTTTTTTATTGATTCGCATGCCGGACAAAGCTTTAAGAGATGATGTCATCAATGACTTTTCTATATAGATCCCAACATTTTTTAGCCGGTTTTCTCCCCCTGCTCCATACCTGAAAAGAACTTGTCTTATATATGTGACTAAGTTTTTAGGTGCGGCCTCATCTATTGTAGACTGTCCTGCTAGAGCAGATTCTATTTGCGATGCGTTTCTCTCATATATATCCTGGTACCCAGTAGATATTTCTTTGTGCTTGTCTGGAAACATTACATTATGGTCATTTTCATCCTCTTCTGCAGAAAATGATTCTTCGTCCAGAACGACAGTTCGCCCAATAAAGTCCGTGAGAAGACGGCCAGCACGGCCTCGTAAGTTTGCAAATTCGTAAGCAGATAACTCAGTTTCTTTACCGCCCTGCCGTTTAGTGTAAAGGTTTGGATTCCGAATGATTACATTCTTTGCGGGAAGGTTGATTCCTTGCATCAGGGTGGTTGTGCAGAAGAGTGTATCAATCCAGCATTTGGATGTAGCGTATTCGATGCTTTTCCGTACATGCATTGGCGTCTTGCCAGTATGGTACGCAGCACCACTTTCAACTATTTTGGCGAGCTCGTACTTTGGGTGTACGGAAGCCCTCAGGTAGTTAGCCAGATCTATGCGCTCGCGTGCTATATCGGGTGTTGTTCCGGATTTTGAGTTTGCATATGCGCCTGCGGACTTTCGAGCTTGGTTAGAGGTTGGGGAAAATACAACATTGATGTCCCCAGATAATCTATAAAGTACGTGGTGAAGGTAGTCATTGAATTTTGGCGTATATTTAGTTTGGCCAAGCCCTTGAATTGATTGGCTGTTTTCAATTTCTAGCTTTATGGGGGTTTCGAAAATTGTCGAGTACTGGTTAAGGAAATATTTGTTATTCTTTTTTAGAATTGAATAGGTTAGGCTCAACACCGGTGGGGCATCAGTTTCCTTCTCGCTCGAGATTTCTCCAAATATTCGGAAACCAAGGTTTCCAATGTTTTTTAGGCGTGGACCACTGAGGATTATCTTTCCTACATCTATGTCATTGCGCACGTCTGTTAAGATGTCATATAGAATTTTGGGACGATTCTCACTATCGCTGCCAACCTTTTCAAGGTTCTGTACTTCATCGACTACTAATATATCGATTTGCTCGACCCCTTGATCGGAAAACAGCACTATGGCGCGTTCCTGGGTGACAACGTAAATAAACTTTTCTACCTTGTCTTCAAATGAGTTCAATACATTGATGTCTAAAAGGCTATGCTCTCGTAGAAGTTTTGTTAAGTCCGAAGTGACTTGGCTAATTAGGCTTAGCGTCGGTACGACATAAACTACACGGCTTCCACCTTTGGAGATTAAATCTATAATCTTTAAATATATTAAAAATGATTTTCCGGCCGAGGTGGGCGCAGAAATGCCGATTAGATTGCTTTCTTCAATAACCTTCCATAGCTCGGCTTGGAATCCAGTTAGAATGTATGGCTTTCCAGAGACTAGTATCTGGTTTTTAAGGTCGTGCGCAATTATTCGAATTTTATCAAAATAGCTGGAAATCGGAGAGTATACACCCTCTTCTTTCAATGATTTATCTAGCATCAGGTTGCTTGGAGAGAATCCCATCGAGGAGAGGACTGGAGAAAGGATTTGCCGGAGGTCGTCCTTTCTGATGTCTCCCGCATGGGTCCATAGTAACGCGACAATCATAATCGCCATCTGATTGTTGAAGTCACTTTCCTTTCTGTTCGAAATACTTTTTAGTAGATTAAGCGATTTTAGCAGTAGTTCATATGGAAGCTTTGAATTATCACTATTAATGAAGCCTAGCCTAATCGCAAAGTCCTTTAGTTCGAACTCTAGTAAAGATCTGAGTATGTCTTTCTCGTTCATGATGTTGTCTCAGAATTCATTTAATAGTGCTTCAAGTCCCCAGACGGGAAATACAATGTAATTTATCCGGTCCACGATGGATTCTCTCATTCCATGATAGACATCATCTGGAACATCACCCCATCTTTCAGTAATGCAACGTTCTATGTTTTCCTTGATTTCTTGCTCGGAGGCAGCATCAATATCCTTATTTTCCTCATATGCAACCATGCATACTAACTCGAAACGAACCTCAGACAGCTTTCCATCTTTTAAGTCTATAGCTATTTGCTGGAGTTCTGGGTCAATAAAATCATCTAGTTGATAGAGAATTAATTCGTTCTCTATGTTGTTGAACGACGTCATGATGCTGTCGATGGAGGCTTTAAGTGCTGAATTAAATTTATATTTCGATTCGTAGCACTTGGATTCTCCAAGTACGAAAAGTTTTACATCATCTTTTTCTTGGTAGTGAATGGCGTCTGCGCCATGACGCTCCACTGCTGGGTTAGTCGTCAATTGCATTTTTCTAAGCAGTGGCGGAGCACTAAAAAAATGCTGAATGAAGTTGAATAGCAGGAGTTCTCCAAACTGCCCTTGTGGGCATCCCTTCCGAAATTTTTGATCTGCAACCTGCTGTAAGTAACTTTGAGTATTCATCGCGTCGCCGCCGCGCTTCAATAGCTCATCAGAAAATAATTTGTTATATTTTTGTTTTGCGTAAACCCAGTTCATTGCAGTGCTTTTCATTTCCCTGATGAAGCTTTGTTCCATGTTTTTCAAATCTACATATTTTATTGCAACTCCGCGGTGAGAGGCCGCGCGCGGCTTGCTCAAAGTTTGCTGGAACCAAAACATCTGGTTCATGAGAGAGTCGGTGTTTGATAATAAGTGGCTGTATTTCATGTTTTCAGAATTAACCTAAATTATTATCAGGAGTATAAATTTGCTGAAAGGCTAGCCATGCAAAGGACACTCATACAAACTAGCTGAGTCGAATGTTTCGCCCGCCGTCGATTTGCGATAGAGACGGCTTGACTTTGGTTGGGTTCAAGAAAACATGTTATTTTTTCAAAAGCGTAAAAAAAATTACGCTTTTTTAAATAGGAAAATATCCTGCAGTTCACTACACGAAAGTTTTCTACTGCCAGGTATTTCGAGAGATTTTTTTTAGCTTTAGCTTGGAAAGTGTATCTAGAGTCGCTCTCGCCTTTTCGAGCGACAGCGAACGTGCCGTTTAACGATTGCTCCCGTCTTGGAGTAGCGTGTGGCGTGATGTGAATAGAGATTGATCCAGACACTTCAAGCATCCCTGCTTATGATGGCTCGATGCTACCTCTACCCATAGCTTCGGACAAGGTTTTCGCTCTGCTATTTTTCTAGTCGACCACCTCATCCGCATCACTCTCGCGATGCCGCCCAGCCGAAGGGGCGTCTCTATCGTTTTTAATACTCGTGCTCTGGGCTCAGTGGAGGGATCTGATCTCTATTGGTTACGGTTATCAGAGTCCGCTTATAGGGCGAATGTCCAAGGTTTTTGTAGCCGTTGAGCAAGCAGTTTTGCGGTCAACAAATAGTAGTAACGCGTTGCGCCAGCACGCTGGCTAAACTGATGTTCTAGAAACCAAGCCAGATGCTTCCGTTTCCAACCCCAAGGCGTCTCTCGCTGCCATCGCTTCGCGATTGCCGCGTGGATAGCCCTTGCCTGCCGCAAGTGTCGCTGCCGCGTCGCATGCGACCCAGTCAGCACGCCATCTAAGAACAACTCCATATCGAATGGCTTGCTCATGTCCGTCCTCCAATGTAGGCAGCGACCACGTCGATCCGACCGTGCCCAAGCTCGTAGCTGATTTGCCTTCGGGCCTCACGATCAAGGCACCAATCTATCTGGCGACAGTCACCGCCGTTGATAGGCAAACGGTGCTGGGTGATCTGCTCATAGCGGTCACACGCGAACGCCGCCCTTAGCTCATGAAAGCCTTTGAGGTTGTGGGCATGGAGGATGTCTCGCGCAGGTCGGACGACTTCCTGCAGAACGTTCAGGTAACTTTCGTTTAGCGCAATCAGATTGCGGCTACCCGCAGGCGACACCTGCTCCGCCAATGCAAGCGCATTACGCACATAGTCATCCACCGCAATCCAACGTGATGCTGAGGCTCCGGCGCGACCGCCTTTGGTGCCGTCCTGGATATTGATCTTGTCGAAGACTTCAGCCTCACGACTTAGCCGTGACAGGTCGGCCAAGATGGCTTCACGCAAGCGCATCCCAGTGGCTCGCGCCAACAGAACGATTGCGGCGGCCCGTAGCTGATGACGGCTGCAAAGCGCATCGACGATCAGCCTGACCTGTTCACGGTCTTGGCCCTGCGGCACCGAGTGTCTAACCCTGGTGCGCTGCATACCCAACGCCTTGCTCGGGCTTGGCAACTTCACGTACTGATCACCGCGAAGCGCTGCCATGGTCCTGTTAACGCTGGATAGGCGGTTTTGTGCGGTGCTGACAGCAAGGTCGCCACGCCCAACCAAGCCACGAAGATATGCTGCGTAATCTGTCAGAACCTCCCGATCAATCTGCCGCGCATCATTAATGCCGGGTCCCTCATCAGAACGACACCACTTCACGAATGCCTGCCACCGATCACAGTGCGCCTTGACCGTGCCGTAGTGGCCACCGCCAAACATATCTTTCAGCGCCTTTGGTCCTGCATAGCTCAGTTGTCTGCCGTAGCCGAAATTCCGGCCATCGCGTCTACCCACCAATGCCATGTCGGTCACCTCATCGCTCGTTCTCCTATCCTCGCCCCACGTCATCCCGCCAAGAATGCTGAGTGTTATCAGGGATCAAGGCCCCTGCGACCTGTGAGGGTGTCCACTGACGCGGGACTGGCGGCTCCTTACGACCGGGAGCAAGGGCATCTCATGATCTGGCCTCCTGAGCACCGTTACCGGTGGGCGGGTGGAGGCTGCACTGGCTGACGAGACCAGCGCCTGAAGATCCTGAGCCGGGTGAATGCAGCAATGCGATGACCGGGGCATGCCTGACTGTCAGTCAGGTGCAGTCCATTCCTTGGTCTGCGGCACCATCATCTACAGCGCTGTTGCTGGTGACTTCGGCGTTTGTCACGCCGATTGTCACGAGGGGGATTGACGCAAAGCCAAGTGCGATCAGGGCTGCAGCGGTGTTAGAAGCGCCCGTCTCTTTGCAGGAGAAAGAGACGGGCACAGGCTGGCGCAAGATTTGGCCAAGCGGATAGGTTGCTGCAGGGCAGCGAAGTAGGAAGTGTCGTCTGGCGCACGAGGGCCATGATCTGAAGTAGGCATCCATCACCGGGAAGGTGACCGGGCGAGCTGCCGGATGCGAATCGCCCTTGGGGAGAACTACCGCGGGAGCGGCGTGACCTTTAAGGCTCGGGTCACCTGGGGTGCTGTCATCGACAGCCTTTGCACGGCCAGTTCTACGCCTGTGGATAAACCCGGTCAAGGGCCGAAATTCAGCGCTCTTGGGGACGTGAAAAGCGGTTATCCATCGGTGGAGTTCCGTGGTAAATCCCGGACAACGTCGTGGCTTTTAGCTCTTCAAAGTGAGGTCCATCCAAACAGGGCGGCTTTGCAGCCCTGTTTGGATGGACCCGTGTTCAAAAGCGGATAAGCGAGGCTGCCTGCCCCGAATCTTGGACGTTCAGTTGTTTCCGCAATTCTAGCGCTGTACAGAGCTAGCGGATCGGCACCACGTTCTTGTCTCTGACTTGGCCGTATGCAGAGGCGAGCAGGCTACCGGTGGCGGCTTTCTGGATGTACTCACTCCACCAGGCCATCATCGGGCGCCGGCGCTCGATGTAGTCGGCTCGGTTGTAGGCGCTACGTACCTCATCCTTATCGACGTGCGCCAGTGCGACCTCAATGAGTTCCGGGTCCCACCCATGTTCATTCAAGATGGTGCTGGCCATCGAGCGCATGCCGTGGCTGACCAACCGATCCTGGAACCCCATGCGTTTCAACGCCATGTTGGCAGTCTGGCTATTGGCGTGGGTGCGCGGATTTCTGTCTGCCGGGAAGACGTATTCGCGATGGCCGCTGTGAGTCTTCAGTGACTCCAGCAGTGCGACAGCGTGATCACTCAACGGGATGCTGTGTGGACGGCGTTTCTTCATCCGCTCCGCTGGGATAGTCCAAACGCGCCTTTCAAAGTCGATGTCTGCCCAGCGAGTAGTCGCTGCCTCGGCGGGGCGAGTCATCGTATGCAACTGCCATTCGATCAGGCAGCGGGTGGTGCGTTTGATGCTGGCGTTCGCGATCTCAAGCATGAGCTCGGGGAGCTCTTCGGGCGGAAGCGCGGCCATGTTCTCTTTCTTGGGCTTCTTGAAGACTGCCCTGATACCGCTGAGCGGGTTGGCGAAGATCAGGCCGGAGTTGACACCGTAGGTCATGATCTCGTTTAGCCGCTGGCTAAGACGCTTGACCGTCTCCAGGCTGCCTTTCGCTTCAATTGGACGAAGCAATGAGATCACCATCGGCGCGGTGATTTTCGCGAGTGGTGTCGTCTTCAAATCGGGGAACACGTGCAGTGTGAGCGACCGCCAGATGTCCTCGGCGTAGGCTGGGGTGACCGAGTCTTTCTTGAGCTCGAACCAGGCGGTGGCCACGTTCTCGAAGGTGTGTTCGGTTTCCGCGCGCTTGGCTTCATTCAACGTATTGCGTTGCACCTTCGGATCAATGCCCTGTGCGAGCAGCTCGCGCGCATCGACTGCCATCTTTCGTGCGTTCGCCAGTGACAGTTCGGGGTAGGTTCCAAAGCCGATGTTGATGCGCTTTTTGGTCACCGGTTCGCGGTAGTTGAAATTCCACAGCAACGAGCCGTTGCTGCGCACGCGGAGCTGCAAACCGTCACCGTCGGTGAGGACGTAATCCTTGGACGAGGGTTTGACTCCCTTGAGCTGTCGATCGGAGAGGCGGAGGTTTTGAGCAGGCATGAGATTGTCCTCAGGCGCTGATTCGGTATTCCAAAGATTAGCACCGGATGAGCTGGAATACCGTCTGGAATACCAGAATGGCTGGAACTCAAAAACTCTCAAAAGAGCGGAAAAGCGCTGGAGGCCGCGTATTTACTGGGTTTAAGGCACAAAAAAAGACGTCCGTGGACGTCTTTGATTGATCATTTGGTGGAGCCGGGGGGATTTGAACCCCCGTCCGCCAGTACTCCGCTTTCGGGCCTACATGCTTAGCCGTGTCTATTAAGTTAACCCTCAGCGACCCGACGGGCAGGGTGCTTTGGGCGAGCTGTGTAAGTTTTAGCCGATTCGTCCACAGCGTACTGCACGGCGATCCTGTTCTGTATGACAATCATTTCGGGTTTACAGGCATCCCCTGATGATTGCTGGAGCCGAAGCTACCAGAAGGAAGGCTAGCGCCGCTTACGCAGCGAGAGCTTGTTCCCCGTAGGTTTCGTCATTGGCAACTATAGAAAGTTGCAACAGTGGATTTACGACTTCTGTTACCAAGTCGGCATGCCCCTAGAGTTTCATCACCGGCGTCGAATCCTAATCGGCCCCAATTCTGCTGCTCTAGCAGTCAGGTCGCGGAGTGTACCCGAATCAATGGGATACGTCGACTCCGCGCCTCGTGCTGCTTCACCCAGCCAGCCCGAAGGCTGGCGCAGGAGAAGCTGAAGGTTACTTGGCGTTACCGCCGTCGGAACCGTCACCGCCGGTTTTCAAGGAGGTGATTTCTTTGGTGGTCAGCTCGATGCATTTCTTGTCATCGCCAGCTTTCTGCGCAGCGGTAGCGTTGGAAATGGTTTTTTCCAGTTCGTCTTTGCTGTCAGCGCTCATGTTGGTGCTCGTTGAGGTGTGAGCATCCTTGAGGGTCTGCAGGTTCGCGCCGCACAGATCATCGGCAGCGAATACCGGGGAACCCAACAGTGCAGCGGTCAGAAACAAGCCAGTCAGTGCTGTGCGCTTCATGTGTATCTCCTTGAGCCTGTGGACTCGGTAGGGCCGGTCAATTAGGCCGATGTCCGAGATAGAAGAATAAGCGCCCGGTGGTTGTGGCGCTTAAAGAGATGGACTGCCCTCGAACGCGGGGGTTCTATTTATTTTCCGAGTGGTGGGAAAAAGCCATGTTGCAGAATGTGTCATTCAAATGGGGCGATTGTCGCCCCATATGTGTGCATCAAGCGCTTCTTGGTTGTGTGACCCGGTCCACGAGATAAACCAGCCCGTGGTAGTCGATGCCGCCATGGCGGGTGAGGCCGATCTCGCAGGTGCGGCTGGTGGAGATGCCTTCGCTGCAGTACTGCACGGCGTCTTTTAATGTTCGCAGCGAGTGAGCGTTGAGCTCCGGTGTGGTGAAGCCTTTGTCGCCCGCGAAGCCACAACAATGAATGCCTTCGGGGATGACCACGTTGACGCTGCACAGGCGCGCGAGCTCGATCAGCGCCTGGCTTTCGCCCAGGTGCTGGGTGCTGCAGGTGACGTGGACGGCGATGGCTTCCTGCTGCGGGGTGAACACCAGTTTGTCGAGCAGGTGGGTGCGGATAAAGCGCACGGGATCATAGAGGTCCAGGCGTGTGTCCTTCAGATCCTGCACCAGGCGCAGGGTGCAGGGGCTGGTGTCGCAGTAGATCGGATCGAGGCCGCCGCGGCTGGCTTTTGTCAGTGCCGCGAGCAGTTGCTGGCGCTTTTCATCAGCCTGTTCGGCGTAGCCTTTCGAGGCGAACGGCTGGCCGCAGCAGAGGCTGTCCTGATCCTCGGGGAACACCACTTGATAGCCGGCTTTTTCCAGCAGGCCACGGGTTTTGTCCATCAGCGACATCTGTTCGTGATCGGCGGCGGCGGGACCCATGACGCGCGACACGCAGGCGGCGAGGTAAACCACGCGCGGGCGCTGATCTTCCACTGGCGGGGTGAAGCGAATGGCGTTCTCGGCTTGTGGCATGGCTGGCGTCCACTGCGGAACGCGGCCCGACGATGCCTTGGTCAATGCCGCAGAGAGCTTCGCCAGCCTCGGTGCGCCGAGCAGCATGCGCGCGCCATTGGCAGCATGCAGGGTGAAGCGCGCGCCCTTGAGGGCCGTGGTGAAGTGCTGCGCCAGCCAGCCCGCAGTCTTGCCGTGGGTGGCTTCTTCTGCACGCAGTTTTTTTACCAGCTCGCCGGTGTTGATGCCCACCGGGCAGCGCTGAGCACAGAGTCCCGTTGCCGCGCAGGTGTCGATGCCCTGGTAGTGATAAGCGCGCTCAAGCTCGGCCGTGTCGGTGCCTGCGCGCTTCTTGGCCTGGATGTCGCGCCACATGACGATGCGCTGGCGCGGGCTCAGGGTCAGGCCTTTCGAGGGGCAGACCGGCTCGCAGAAGCCGCACTCGATGCATTTGTCGACGATGGCGTCGGCGGCGGGCATGGGCTTGAGGTGCTTGAGGTGGATGTCCGGGTCTTTGCTCAGCACCACGTTGGGGTTGAGGATGCCGTTGGGGTCGAGCAGGCGTTTGAGCGTCCACATCAATTGATAGGCGTCGCTGCCCCATTCGAGTTCGACGAAGGGGGCCATGTTGCGCCCGGTGCCGTGTTCGGCCTTGAGCGAACCGCCGAACTCCACCGCGACCAGCTGCGTCACGTCGTCCATGAACGCCGAATAGCGGGCGATTTCCTGCGGATCGTTGAAGCCCTGGGTGAACACGAAGTGCAGATTGCCTTCCAGCGCGTGGCCGAACAGGATCGCTTCGTCGTAGTGGTGCTTGTCGAACAGCTCGATCAGGCGGCGCACGCCAATGGCCAGCTGTTCGACAGGGAAGGTCACGTCTTCGATGATGACCGTGGTGCCGGTTTCACGCACAGCGCCCACCGCCGGGAAGGTGTCTTTGCGGATGGCCCACAGGCGTGCGTTTTCGGCTGGGTCTTCGGTGAAGTCGACTTGTTTCTCCACCGGAAAATGCGCAATCGAGGCCATGATTTGCGTCAGTTGTTCGTGCAACAACGCCTGTGTCGCGGCGCGCGCTTCGATCAACAGCGCGCAGGCGTTTTCCGACAGCTCGCGTACGAAAGCAGGCATGCCCGGTTTGTTCTGCACCGAGCGCATGCTGCGCCGGTCAAGCAATTCGACCGCTGAGACGGGCTGGGTTTTCAGCACGGTCATGGCGTTGCAGCAGGCCTCCACATCGGGAAACACAATCAGCGCCGAGGCTTTGTTCGGGTGATCGAGCACCGTGTCGTAGGTCACCGCGCTGATGAAGCCCAGGGTGCCTTCGGAACCGACCAGCAGGTGGCTGAGAATGTCGAGCGGCTCATCGAAATCCACCAGGGCGTTGAGCGACAGGCCGGTGGTGTTTTTCAGGCGATATTTGTGACGAATCTTTGCCGCAAGCTCGGGGTTGGCGCGGGTTTCTCGACCCAGTTCCGCCAAGCGATCAAGCAGCCTGCCGTGGCTGGTGCGAAAGGCTGCGACGCTGTTGGCGTCTTCGGTGTCCAGGCGGGTGCCGTCGGCCAGCACCAAGCGCATACCTGCGAGCGTGTGGTAGGTGTTTTGCGCCGTGCCGCAGCACATGCCGCTGGAGTTGTTGGCGACGATGCCGCCGATTTTTGCGGCGTTGATCGAGGCCGGATCGGGGCCGATCTTACGCCCGAACGGCAGCAGCCAGGCGTTGGCCTGCGCGCCGATCACCCCCGGTTGCAGGCGGATCTGCTCGCCGTCGCGGCGAATCTCCCGGCCGTTCCAGTTGTCGCCCAGCACCAGCAGCACGGAGTCGCTGATGGCCTGGCCCGACAGGCTGGTGCCCGCCGCGCGGAAGGTCACGGGCACTTTGTCGACCTGCGCCAGCTTGAGCAGCGTGACCACTTCGTCTTCGGATTCGACGCGAATCACCAGCTTGGGAATCAGCCTGTAAAAGCTGGCGTCGGTGCCGAAGGCCAGGGTCGACAGCGCATCGTCGAAGCGTCGGTCGGCGGGGATCAGGCGCTTCACATCGGCCAGGAAGGCGGCGGGGAGGCTCATGGGGTCTTCCTCATCTGCCGCGGCATCTGACGTGCCGCGTGCATGGGCTAAGGGCGCGATCGGGCGCCCGCTTCACTTAGGGATCAGCACTTACTGAATCAGCGATTCGCGCACCAAAGATTCTCGGGTGATCTCGCTGATGGACTTGGCGCCGGTCAGCACCATCGCCACGCGCATTTCCTTTTCGAACAGGTCGAGCAGGTTTTTCACCCCCGCTTCGCCGTGGGTGGCCAGGGCATAAATGAACGCGCGGCCAATCAGCACGGCGTCGGCGCCCAGAGCGATCATGCGCACCACGTCCAGTCCGCTGCGGATGCCGGAGTCTGCGAGGATTTTCAGCTCGCCTTTCACGGCGTCGGCGATGGCTGGCAGCGCGCGGGCGCTGGACAACACGCCATCGAGCTGGCGGCCGCCATGGTTGGAAACAATGATGCCGTCGGCGCCGAATTTCACGGCATCGCGGGCGTCTTCAGGGTCGAGGATGCCCTTGATCAGCATGGGGCCGTCCCAGAAGTCACGAATCCACTCAAGGTCTTTCCAAGAGATCGACGGGTCGAAATTGTTGCCCAGCCAGCCAATGTAATCGGCAAGGCCGGTGGGGTTGCCGCGGTAGGTGGAAATGTTGCCCAGGTCGTGAGGGCGGCCATTCACGCCGACGTCCCACGCCCACTGCGGGTGAACCATGGACTGCAGCACGCGACGAATCGGCCCGTTCTTGCCGCTCATGCCTGAGTGCAGGTCGCGATAACGAGCGCCGGGGACCGGCATGTCGACGGTGAACACCAGCGTCTTGACCCCGGCGGCCTTGGCGCGCTCCAGGGCGTTGCGCATGAAGCCGCGATCCTTGAGCACATACAGCTGGAACCACATCGGCCGGTCGATGGCGGGCGCCACTTCTTCGATAGGGCAGACCGACACGGTGGACAGGGTAAACGGAATGCCTTTGGACGCGGCAGCGCGCGCGGCCTGCACTTCGCCACGGCGGGCGTACATGCCGCACAGGCCGACCGGGGCCAGCGCGATGGGCATGCTCATGGTTTCGTTGAACAGCGTGGTTTGCAGGCTCAGCTCGGACATGTTCTTCAGCACGCGCTGACGCAGGGCGATGCCGGCCAGGTCCGAAACGTTGTGGCGCAGGGTGTGCTCGGCGTAGGCGCCGCCGTCGGCGTAATGGAACAGGAACGGGGGCAACTTTCGTTGCGCGGCGGCGCGATAGTCGGTGGAGGCGGAAATGATCATGGGGTCTCGCAACGTTGATTGAGCGTGGTTGCGACCGGGTGCGCGCGGCACCCGGCGCTCGTCTCTTCAGTGAACCAGCATGCCGGTGAACCAGTACGCCTGAGCGTAGGTGATGCAGCCGACGATGGCGGCGAAGAAGATGCTGTGCTTGAGGGTGAAGCGGAACAGGTCCGACTCCTTGCCGACCAAGCCGGTAGCCGCACAAGCGACTGCGATCGACTGCGGCGAGATCATCTTGCCGGTTACGCCGCCGCTGGAGTTGGCGGCCACCATCAGCACATCACTCACACCCACCTGATGCGCGGTGGTCGCTTGCAGCGAGCCGAACAGAGCGTTGCTCGATGTGTCGGAACCGGTCAGGAACACCCCCAGCCATCCCAGGAACGGCGAGAAGAACGGGAACGCAGAACCGGTTGCCGCCAGTACCAGCGCCAGAGTGGTCGACATGCCCGAGTAGTTCATGACGAAGGCAAAGGCCAGCACCATGCCGATGGACACGATGGCCCAACGCAGCTCGATCAGGGTTTCCTTGAAAGTGGTCAGACCAGTTTTAGCGCCGATGCGCAGCACGATCATCGCCAGAATCGCCGAGACCAGAATCGCGCTGCCCGAGGCTGCCAGCAGATCGAACTTGTAAACGGCCGGCATGGCGGTCGGGTTGGCGACGATAGGCGCGGCCTTCATCACCAGTTGGTCCAGGTGGGGCACCGGGAAGTTCATGGTCAGCGCCTGCAGCGGCCCGCCTGCCGCGAACAGCGCCTTGAACGGTTTCAGGGTCCAGATCGTCACGATCACGGTGAGGATCAGGAACGGCGACCAGGCCTTAATGATCGTGCCTGCCGAGTACGGGGACTTCTGCGTGGTGCGTGGCTGACCGAAGCCGCCAGGACCTCCACCCATGACGGCCGCGCCGCCGCCGGTGCTGGCGACTTGCACGTCGGTCGCGCGAGCCGGTTGCCAGACTTTCAGGAAGAAGGTCAGGGAGACCAGGCTCACCAGGGCCGAGGTAATGTCCGGCAGTTCCGGGCCAATGTAGTTGGAGGTCAGAAATTGCACGATGGCAAAACTGCCGCCGGCCACCAGCGCCGCTGGCCAGGTTTCCTTCACGCCTTTGACGCCGTCCATCATGAACATCAGCCAGAACGGCACGAACACCGACAGCAGCGGCAATTGGCGGCCCGCCATGGCGCCGATCTTGAACGCGTCGATGCCCGACACCTGGCCGGCGACGATGATCGGAATGCCCAGCGCGCCAAAGGCCACTGGCGCAGTGTTGGCGATCAGGCACAGGCCTGCTGCGTACAACGGGTTCAGGCCCAGGCCCACCAGCAAGGCTGCGGTGATCGCCACGGGGGCGCCGAAACCGGCCGCACCTTCAAGGAAGGCGCCGAAGCAGAAGCCGATCAGAAGCACCTGCAAGCGCTGGTCGTCGGTGATCGACATGACCGAACTGCGGATGATCTCGAACTGGCCGCTCTTGACCGTGAGTTTGTAGAGGAACACCGCCGCGATGATGATCCACGCGATGGGCCACAGGCCATACAGGAAGCCGTAGATCGCCGAGGCGATCGCCTTGTCGGCTGGCATGTTGAAGCCGAAGATCGCGATCAGCACGGCCAGCAACAGAGTGATGGTGCCCGCGACGTGCCCTTTGAGCCGGAAGACCGCCAAGGCCACGAAAAAGAACACGATAGGGATGACTGCAACCAGCGCCGAAAGGCCCAGGCTGCCAAGGGGTGTGTAGAACTGTTGCCAGGTTTGCATGTAGGAGGCCCCGTATTGTTGTTGGTTAGGCCCGGTGTCCATGTCTTGCGTGCGCGGCGCCTGCAGGCGACAACTGCTTGTCTGTCCTCCTGCCGGTGCTGACGAACGAATCGCACAGCTCACCAGCTCAAGCGTTCCCGCCGTCGCGAAGCGCTTGCGGCGTGTCGTGGGGGTATCCACTCGTCGCCGGCATCTGTAAATTGGTAATACCAATTTACAATGTCTTGGCGCTAGGTTAAAAGCCTTGGCGTTGGTGTGTCAATTTGTGGTGCTAAAACTTTTGTAGCAGTGATTCCGGTTTTTCTCTGAAACGCTGATTTGCCCTGCATCTGCCGGGTGAATGTCCGGTCACAATCAGCGAGAATATGCGCCCCCTGTGATGTCAGGCGGGGGCAGCCGGGGATGTGGAGTGAAGGGGTATGGGCTTTGATCAGGTGCGTCAGCGCCGTTTGTCTGACGATATTGTCGAACAGCTCGAACGCATGATTCTTGAGGGCACGCTCAGGGCGGGCGGGCGCTTGCCTGCCGAACGCGCGCTGGCCGAGCAGTTCGGTGTGTCGCGCCCTTCGCTGCGCGAGGCCATTCAGAAGCTGACGGCCAAGGGCCTGTTGGTCAGCCGTCAGGGCGGTGGCAATTACGTGGTCGAGAATCTGGGCTCGACGTTCAGCGACCCGCTGCTGCATCTGCTGGAAAGCAGCCCCGAGGCGCAGCGCGACCTGCTGGAATTTCGTCACACGCTGGAAGCGTCATGTGCGTATTACGCCGCCATTCGCGCCACCGACGTCGACCGCACGCGCCTGCGCGAAGCCTTCAATGCCTTGCAGGATTGCTACAGCCGGGTCGATGAAGTGAGCCGTGCGGAAGAGGGCGCGGCCGATGCGAACTTCCACTTGGCGATTGCCGAGGCCAGCCATAACGCGGTGCTGCTGCACACCATTCGCGGGCTGTTCGACCTGCTCAAGCGCAACGTCGTGACCAACATTGGCGGCATGTACAAGCAGCGCGCAGAAACCCGCGACATGCTGATCAATCAGCACCGTGAGTTGTATCAGGCGATTATCGAAGGTCGGGCAGACGATGCCCGTGAGGTCTCCAGCCGGCATCTGCTGTATGTGCAGGAGGTGCTGGAAGAAGTGCGCCAGCAGGTGCAGCGCACGGCCAGGGCCGAGCGGCGTAACGGGATTTGAGAAGGGGTGTCGACTAACCCTGTGGGAGCCGGCTTGCAGGCGAAAGTGGCGGATCAGTCAACGCATCAGCAACTGACCTGTCGCCTTCGCCAGCAAGCCGGCTCCCACAAGGATTGCGTCCGGCCAGAGCCATACGCTGTCGAGGAGGACTAGTCTTCCTTGCCCTTGTTGCGCACAGCGCGCTGTAGCTCGCGATCGGAGTCGCGGACCCGCTCGGTGTCGCGCTTGTCGTATTCCTTCTTGCCTTTGCCCAGCGCGATTTCGCACTTGATCAGGTGCGCCTTCCAGTAAACGGAGAGGGCGACGGCGGTGTAGCCTTTTTGCGCAACGGAGGCGTTGAGCCGTTCCAGCTCGCGCTTGTTGAGCAGCAGTTTACGGGTGCGTGTCGGGTCAGCGATGACGTGAGTGCTGGCAGTCGTCAGCGGCGTGATATGGCAGCCCATCAGCCATGCCTCGCCGTCCTTGAGCAGCACGTAACTGTCCACCAGCTGCACCTTGTTGGCACGCAGGCTTTTTACTTCCCAACCGGACAGGACCAGACCGGCCTCGAATTTGTGTTCGATGAAGTAATCGTGTCGCGCCTTCTTGTTCTGCGCGATGGTCCCTGTGGGATGTTTCTTGAGCTTGGCCATAGGCGACGCATTATAGGGATCAACGGCGCTCTCGGCTATGGGGCGTTGAGGTGACCTGCGTGCTTGAGCACGCTGAGTGAATCCCGGACAATGCGCGCTCTTTTTTGCGTGTTGGGCGTGTCAACGATGTCGACGGACAAGGTTTCGGTTCACGGTAGCTGGGCGAGTCGCTGGGTATTCATCCTGGCCGCCACCGGCTCGGCCGTGGGGTTGGGCAGTATATGGAAATTCCCCTACATGGTCGGCGTTTATGGCGGCGGCGCGTTCGTGCTGGTGTTCCTGGCGTGCATCGCGCTGATCGGCATTCCAGTGATGATGGCCGAGACGCTGATCGGTCGTCGCGCCCGACAAAGCCCGGCCAATGCGTTGAAGGTACTGGCGCGCGAGGCGGGTCACTCCGGCAAGTGGTCGTGGGGTGCGTTCGCAGGGATGATCACCGCGCTGCTGATTCTTTCTTTTTATAGCGTCGTCGGCGGCTGGTCGCTGGAGTACATCCTTGACGTCGGCAAGGGCGATTTCCAGGCCGTCACCCCTGACGGCGTGGGCGCGTTCTTCGGTGAGATGATTGCTGATCCTTGGCGTCTTGTGGCCTGGCACACGCTGTTCATGGTGCTATCGGCGATCACTATTGCCAAGGGCGTGAACGCAGGGCTGGAGCGCAGCTTGCGTATCCTGATGCCGCTGCTGTTCGTGCTGATGGTGATCCTGCTGGGCTACAGCCTGACCACCGGGCACTTCATGGAGGGCGTGCATTTCATGTTCGACTTCAAGCCCGAGCAGGTCATGGAAGGTTTGCTGCCGGCGATGGGGCATGCGTTCTTCTCCCTGAGCGTGGGCGTCGGTTCGATCATGATCTACGGCGCCTACATGACCAAGGAGGCGTCGATCAGTGCAACCGTCGTTGGCGTCGCGTTGCTGGACACCTTCGTTTCGTTGCTGGCCGGTCTGGCATTGTTTCCGATTGTGTTCGCGGCGGGCCTTAACCCGAGCGAAGGGCCTGGCCTGATGTTCGTTACCTTGCCGTACGCATTTGGTAACGTGGCTTTCGGCACGGTCATGGGCGTGGTGTTCTTTATATTGGTGGCGGTCGCGGCCTGGAGTTCGGCGATCTCGCTGCTGGAGCCGATGGTTGCCTACCTGGTCGAGCGCACCAAAGTGCGTCGCGGCTGGGTGACGTTCTGGCTGTCGTTCATTTGCTGGTTCGTCGGCCTGGGCACTGTCTTCTCCTTCAACATCTGGAAGCAGGCCAAGTTTTTCGTGAACGAAGGCGGCGCGTTTCACCTCTATCAATGGGGCGCGAACGCGGGCCTGGATTTCTTTGGCGTGATCGATTTCTTCACGTCGCGGATCATGCTGCCCTTGGGCGGTTTGTGCTTTGTGATTTTCGCGGGTTGGGTGATGGGGCGCGAGGCGGTGCGAGATGAGTTGTCGGTACGCAGCCCGGTCCTGTTCGCTCTGACGTTCTTTTTGATGCGCTATGTGGCGCCGATCGGCATTCTGATTGTCTTTGCCGCTCAGCTTTGGAAATAACGCTGACATGACTACGCATATTCAACGTTCGGCCCTGTTGCCGTATCCGGCCAAGGCGCTGTACGACCTGGTCAACGACGTTTCCCGCTACTCGGAGTTCTTGCCGTGGTGCTCCGGGACCACGGTGCTCGAACACAGCGAGACCAGCATGCGTGCGCGGGTCGAGGTGGCCAAGGGCGGGTTGAGCCAGCATTTTGTGACTCGCAATACCCTGACCCCAGGGCAGATCATCGAGATGAACCTTGAAGAGGGGCCATTCAGCCAGCTGCACGGCGTGTGGACCTTCAAGGCGCTGAACGAGAAGGCCTGCAAGATCAGCCTGGACTTGTCGTTCGACTACTCGGGATCGATCGTCCGCGCGACCCTGGGGCCGCTGTTCAATCAGGCCGCCAACACCCTGGTCGACGCGTTCTGCCAGCGAGCCAAAGAGCTGTATGGCTGAGCCGATGATTCGCGTCGAAGTGGTGTACGCCACGGCCGAGCAGCAGACGCTGATCGCGCTCGATGTGCCTGCAGGAACGACAGTGTTCGCTGCAGCAGAGGCTTCAGGTATCTCGCAGAACGTCGACGGGCTGGACCTGGCCCACTCTGCGCTGGGAGTGTTTGGCAAGGTCGTTGCCGATCCTCAACTGCGCGTTCTGGAGGAGGGTGAGCGGGTCGAGATCTACCGACCGCTGCTCGCTGACCCGAAAGAGGTGCGACGTTTGCGCGCAGAGAAAGCGGCGCTGGCCAAAAAGCAGCAGAAATCGATTTAAGTTTTTCATCGCCTTGATTGTCCAGACGCAAAAAAGCCCGGCATTGCCGGGCTTTTTTTAGGCTGCCGCACAAGGCGGCAGACAGGATCACTGCGGACTGGTGTCCAGTGGTTCCTGAGTCGGGACCGGAACGGTTTCGACCTTGTCGACGTCGTTCTGGATCTGCTCGAGCAGAGAGCCTGGCTTGGGCGGGGCTTCCTTCTGAGGCTGATCCCCTTTGTTTTCGGGGGTGACGTTGGTGTCGCTCGGTTTGCCGAGGATCGCCTCGTCGCGGCTCACACCCGGCTTGAAGTCACCGGAAAGGCTCGCCAGCTGATCGTTACCATTGAAGATCAGGCTGATGCGTTCCTGCTGGCGTTCACCGCCACCTGGCTGAAGGCTGTACAGGTAGTCCCAGCGATCAGGGTGGAACGTGTCGGTCAACAAGGGGTTGCCCATGATAAACCGTACTTGCCGTCGGGTCATTCCCGGGCGTAACTGGTCTATCATGTCTTGCGTGACGACATTGCCCTGTTGGATGTCGATTTTATAAACC
>Ga0213820_1000595_pt1 | contig 22825 bp, 21 predicted proteins | sample MC6MC0910MG_FD_179889 | JGI IMG/M metagenome (GOLD analysis project Ga0213820, IMG submission 179889) | Enriched soil aggregate microbial communities from Iowa State University, Ames, United States - MC6-MC0910-MG | ecosystem: Environmental > Terrestrial > Soil > Unclassified | place: USA: Iowa... | reverse complement strand
TAAATGCGTTACTCGCAGGATCATAAAGCCCAGACCCATCAGCGCATCATCAAGGAAGCGTCCGAGCGGTTTCGCAAGGACGGCATTGGTGCGACCGGTCTGCAACCATTGATGAAGGCGCTGGGCCTGACCCATGGCGGCTTTTATTCGCATTTCAAATCGAAAGACGAGTTGGTTGAAAAAGCCCTGCAAGCGGCTGGCGATCAGGTTGCGGGCTTGTGCGAGGAGCTGTTCGCCCAGGAAAAACCACTGGAAGCCTTCATCGATACGTACCTCTCCGAATGGCACCAGACCTCACCTCATGAAGGCTGCCCGCTGCTGACCATTTCATCGGAGCTGGGGTTGCGCGGCCAGCCGAGCCCGACCAGCGATGAAGTACTCAAGGCGCGCCTGGACCAGATCGAAGGCACCCTTGAAGGTGAGAACGCCGCCGAACGCAGCATCGTCATCATGGCGACACTGGCCGGGGCGCTCCTGCTGTCACGCAGTGTCGCGGATCCTGAATTTGCGCAGCAGATCCTCGACGTCACCCGCGAACACCTCAAGCGCTCCGAAGACTAAGCCTGCCAGCGCTTGAACAGCACGCTGGCATTGACCCCGCCGAAGCCGAACCCGTTGGACAACGCATACTCGATCGGCATCGACCGCGCCTGACCGTGGACGATGTCCACGCCTTCGCTGGCCGGATCGGGATTTTCCAGGTTGAGGGTCGGCGGAACGATCTGATCGCGGATCGCCAACAGCGTGAAGATTGCTTCCAGACCTCCCGCCGCACCGAGCAGATGCCCCGTCGCGGATTTGGTCGAGGTCACGGCGATTGCGTTTTGTGCGCCAAACACCGATTTGATCGCCGCCAGCTCACCGAGGTCGCCCACCGGCGTCGAGGTTGCATGCGCGTTCAGATGCTGCACCTGATCCGGCGTGATACCGGCCTGAGCCAGCGCCAATGTCATCGCCCGTCGGGCACCGCTGCCATCCTCCGGCCCGGCGGTCAGGTGATAGGCGTCGGCGCTGGTGCCGTAACCGACCAGTTCGACCAACGGCTGCGCGCCACGCGCCAGTGCGTGCTCCAGCGACTCGATCACCAGCAATCCTGCGCCCTCGCCCATCACGAAACCGTCACGGCCGCTGTCGAACGGGCGTGAAGCGCGCTCCGGCGTGTCGTTGTAGCCGCTGGACAAGGCCCGCGCCGCCGCAAACCCGGCGAGGCTGACCCGATCGATTGACGCCTCGGCGCCACCGCACACCGCGATGTCGGCCTCACCGGCGCGAATCAATCGAGCCGCATCACCGATCGCCTGGACGCCGGCGGCACACGCGGTGACCGGTGCACCGAGCGGGCCCTTGAGACCGTGCTGGATCGAGACATGCCCCGCCGCAAGGTTGACCAGAAACGAGAGGATGGTGAACGGCGACAAGCGTCGCGGGCCACGGCTGTCGGTGGTGCGCACCGCATCGGCGATCGCGCCGAAGCCGCCTACACCGGAGCCGATGATGGTGGCCGTGCGCTCTTGAGCGTGGGATTCAGTCGGGTGCCAGCCGGCTTGCTCAAGCGCCTGCCGGGCAGCCTCCATCGCGAACAGAATGAAACGATCCATTTTCTTCTGTTCTTTGGGCGGCGTGGCGCGATCCGGATCGAAACCGGCTTCAGTATCCTCCTCCACCGTCGGCACCACACCACCGACCCGGGTCGGCAGATCGGCAATCACCGCTTCCGGCAGGTTCCTCAATCCCGACCGCCCGGCCAACAAGCGCTGCCAGACAACTTCGACGCCGCTTCCCAAGGGCGATACCAGGCCCATACCCGTGACAACTACTCGACGCTGATCCATATCGGGTTGACCTCTCGTGACTCAAAAGACTTTTACTTGTAACGGCTGGCCGCTGAACTGTGGGACAGATTGGGCGCCATCACATGACGGGCGGCAACGAAGGCTTGCCACTCGCCTGCATCTGGCAGCGAAGGAATCGTGACCAGTTCGCCCTGATCCAGACCGGACAGCGCGGCATCGACCATCTCGCCGGCCTCCATGACCATCTCAGCCGGAATGCCGCTGGCGTCAAAACCGGAGCGCTCCCAGATTTCGGTGCGGGTCACACCGGGCAATACCGCTTGCACCTTGACCCCGGTGCCTTCGAGCTCGGTATTGAGCGATTGAGTCAGGCTCAACACGTAAGCCTTGCTGGCGCTGTAGGTGGCGTTGAAACGTTCGGGGAACAGGGCGACCACCGACGCAATGTTGATGATCGTGCCGCGCCCGGCACTGGTGAATGCCGCAGCAGCAGCTGAAGCCAGTCGGGTCAGCGTTGTGACGTTCAGCTGGATCAGTTTCTCCAGCTCATCCAGGTCAGCATTGGCCAGCAATCCATTAACCGCTACGCCCGCATTGTTGACCAGCAGGCTGATACTGGAATCGCTGCGCAGGCGCTGCTCAAGCTTGAGTACTTCATCCTTTTGCGTCAGATCGGCCTTCAGCACTTCGACCCGAACGCCATGTGCGTCCCGCAGTTTGCTGGCCGCGGACTCCAGACGCTCCTGATCGCGAGCGACCAGCAACAGATCAAAACCACGTGCCGCCAACCGCTCGGCATACACCGCACCGATGCCGGAAGAAGCGCCAGTGACCAGCGCAGTGCCTTGGGATTTCGGGGAATTCATGACGATACTCCTGGAATGCGTGAGGAATGAGCGACCGCTGAAAAGCAGAGGGCTTCAGTGGCGACTGAAATTATTATAGGCATAATCTTAAACCAATATGATAGCCGTAATTTTCTATTTTCCGACGGAAAGGCTGTAGCCCTCCTGCAACGCTTGAAGGAAGCGGGAAGCAAAAAGGGCCGGTCAATGACCGGCCCCTTGGCGTTGAACAATCAGCTTAGTTCACTTCCAGCTTGTCGCGATTGCGATCCAGGATCGCCTTGCCGATCCCCTTCACTTCCAGCAGCTCATCCACGGACGCAAACGGCCCGTTTGTTTCACGATAAGCAACAATCGCTTTCGCCTTGGCCTCGCCCACGCCTGCCAGTTCCTTTTGCAGAGTGGCCGCGTCGGCACCGTTCAGATCGACCTTCTGATTTTCAGAAGTGGCTGAGGCGTCCATCACCACGGGTGCCTTGTTCGCTTCGGGAGAAGCCGGAGGCGCAGCAATGGCGGCAATCGAGGCGCTGGTCAGCAAGGCAAAAATCAGGGAGTAGAAATATCCGGTACGCATAAGTGACGCTCCATCATCAATTGAGAAAGCAGCTTTTCCGAAGCTGCTCTCCAAACTTAGGCGATGATGGGAGTCTGTCAAAAACGCGTCCGTTACAGGATGTGAAACAATCAGGGTTCGAGGCGGCGCTGTTGATGAATCCAGTCGACGATCTCACCGTCGGGGGTATAGCCGCTGACGGTTTCACGCAGAAGCTGGCGGACCCGAGAGTAATCATCCGCGTCCACCGCAGCGAGCAGTTCACCCAAACGTATTTTCAACACATCCCAGGGCAAGTGATCCTCACTGGCGGTCATGATCATCGGATGCGGCGTCGCGGCAACGTTGTCGCCAATCAGCAGTTCTTCATAGAGCTTTTCACCGGGGCGCAAACCCGTGAACTCGATGGAAATATCGCCTTGCGGATTGCGCTCGGAACGAATGCTCAAACCGGACAGATGAATCATTTTCTCGGCCAGCTCGACGATTCTCACCGGCTCCCCCATGTCCAGCACAAACACATCGCCGCCCTGCCCCATGGAGCCCGCCTGAATCACCAGTTGGGCGGCTTCCGGGATCGTCATGAAGTAGCGGGTGATTTTCGGGTGAGTGACCGTCAGCGGGCCGCCGGACTTGATCTGACTGTGAAACAGGGGAATAACCGACCCGGAAGACCCCAGCACATTGCCAAACCGAACCATCGTAAACCGGGTCTTATTGACCCGGGAGACGTTCGACTTGTCACCGAACAATACCGGCGCTATCTCGCGGCTCAATGCCTGAAGCGTCAACTCGGCCAAGCGCTTGGTACTGCCCATGACATTGGTTGGGCGTACGGCCTTGTCGGTCGAAATAAGCACAAAATTAGAAACACCCGTCTGCAGCGCCGCTTGAGCGGTATTAAGTGTCCCGATTACATTGTTCAACACACCTTCAGCGATATTGTGCTCAACCATCGGTACGTGTTTATAAGCCGCTGCATGATAAACCGTATCGACCTTCCAGGTTTTCATCACATCGAGCAACTTGTCCTGATGACGGATCGAACCAAGGATCGGAAGCAAACGAACCGAGATCGACTCACGGGAGCGCAAGTGCTCCAATTCGGAAAGAATACTGTAAAGATTGAATTCGCTATGTTCGAAGAGCAAAAGGGTAATGGGCTGAAGTGAGAAGATCTGTCGGCACAATTCCGCGCCGATTGATCCCCCGGCGCCAGTGACCATGACCGTCTTGCCCTTGATGCAATGCTCAAGCAAATCGGGTTGAGCCGGGACCGTGTCACGCCCGAGCAAGTCCGCAATGTCAACTTCCTGGATATCCTCCACTTTTACCCGGCCGCTGGCCAGATCAGTGAAGTTGGGCACACTGCGCACATGTAAAGGAAAACCTTCCAGCAGATTGAGAATCTCCCGACGCCGGGCACGGGTCGACGACGGGAGTGCAAGCAATATCTCCTGCGCCCCCGTCACATCGATCATTTGCTGGATATGCTTTGGCTTGTAGACCTGCAGTCCGGAAATGGCACGCTCGGCAATACTCGCATCATCATCAATAAAAGCGACTGGCCGCATAACGCGCCCCATCCGAAGCGCCGCAACCAATTGATTACCCGCAACACCTGCACCGTAGATGGCAACTTTGGTGAGCCCGTCATCGCGATTGGTGAATGGAACATGTTGCGTCGCGGCAAACCAGTCACCCATGAAGTACTGGCGCATAAACAGGCGCAGCCCGCCAATAATGACGAGGCTCAACCACCAATAGTTGAAGATGATGGAGCGCGGAACAACGGCTTCGTGATTGCTGTACCAGAACACTACGAGCGCGAGAATCAACGAGGAGAGGCTGACTGCCTTGACGATCGCGATCAGGGCGTCGTTACCAAAATAGCGCATGACCGCGCGATACATGCCAAAACGTACAAAGAGCGGGATCGCTATCAGAGGCGCTGATACGAACAACCAAAAATGCGCCCTGAGGGGATTGTACATATCGTCTACACCAAGGCGCACAATGAAGGCCAGCCAAAGCGCCAACCAAACGAGTACGACATCGGTGGCTACCTGAATCAACCGCTTCTGCCGGCGAGGCAACCCAAGTAACAAAGTCCGAAATCTATCCATAATGCTTTCGTTCTCTTTAACTTATGACACTAGATCCACGATCCAGGCAACATCCCTGAAGAATACAGCACCCATCCGCCGGATGCGTCATTGTCATGGTTCTTGAACGGCACCTTCCAGGGCACCAGCATGATATTTAATTGCCAGCAGCACCAAAGGAACATAAGCAAGCACAACGCCCGCCAGCCCCGGTAAATCAAGGCGAACAACACTGAAAGCAATTGGCAACAGCCAGAAAAGATTAATCAATCCAACGCAAATCGTAACTGGAAGATGCTTGCCCACCTGACGAGAGGCGAACTGGTACGCGTGGGAACGATGAGCCTCATACACTTTGTCGCCTCGCAATAAACGCCTCAGCAGCGTGAATGTCGCATCAACGATGAACACCCCCATCATGATCAGCCAAGGCCAGATCAACTCAGGCTCCCGGAAAGCGGCGTGGAGCGAAAAACCGGCAAGGACAATGCCAAGGAAGCCACTCCCCGCATCTCCCATAAAAATTTTCGCAGGCGGAAAATTCAAAACCAGAAAACCGGCGACACAAGTGGCGAGTAGCAGCGGGGCCAGGATCAGGTCGACGTGCTGCGTTGTGAAATACAGCAACGCCATGCCCAGACAGGTCGTAACGGCCTCGACCGCCGCAATGCCATCGATGCCGTCCATGAAGTTGTAGAGGTTCAACATCCATACCAGGTAGACCGCAGACAGCAATAGCCCCATCACCCCCGGATTGAACTCGAAACCCGCCACCACGATTGTCGGGAACGCGCCGAGCGGCGCAATAACCAATAGCGCGGCGGTGAAGTGCCCAAGCAGACGCCAGCGTGCGGCAATATGGCGATGGTCATCGATAAAACCAATTACCGCGACCAGCGCTCCGGCGCCAGCACTGCTCATTAGAATCGAGATATCGATCTTGGAGAACCACCACGCAATTATCAGAAATACGAGGTAGGTCAATACAAAAGCCACACCACCGCCACGGGGAGTAGGTACAGAGTGAGAACTGCGCGAATTAGGGACATCCAGAAGTTTTTGGTGCAGCGCGTAATGACGCAAATACAGGGTCAGTCCAAATGACAAAACCCCGATCAGCGGAATCAGCAAAAAATAATAATCCATCACAACCCGATATCCTGTAATTCCCGTCAGCCAAGAGTTCCGTGTTTCCCCAAAACCATTACCTCGTTGTTTTCTGAAAAACACGACGGCTGTTTCTGAAAAGCACGGCTACCCGCAAACCCTTATACCGCGGCTTTTTCCACCTGCGGCACAGGTTCTTGAACCGAAACCTTCTTACTCGAACGGGCATATTTCTGCATCAGCGGTCGTTCAAAGAAGTGCCAGGAAACGGAAGCCAGCGTGATCGTCAATACCAGCGCCAGCACAACGACTTGCTCAAAGCTCAGCCAGTTCAGGCGTTTGAGCGAAAGCAGCACGGGAAGGTGCCAGAGGTAGATACCGAAAGAGATCTCTCCGAGGTAGGTCAGTGGCCACAACAGACGCTTGATCTGAACACCTGGAGTGATGACACAGGCGGCAAAGATGATCAGTCCGAAGGACACCGCGATAAATGTCCGGAACAGCACGACCATGACCGGGATATCCCAGAAGCTGGCATGCTTCCAGTAAATCGACAGCATCAGATAAAACACCGCCGCAGCAATGGCACATACGCAGAGGGCAACAGGCAACTTCTGGCAATAGTCAAAAATCCGGTGTCCCAAGTCGCTGCGAAACAATTTTGCCATCACGATGCCAATGGCGAATTCATCAAGCATTCCCGGCAATTGGGTCGACACCAGAAAGATCTTGAAAGGCCCCATGGCATCTGGTTGAACAAGCCATACCGTCCCCAACCGCCATGCCCACGCCACCATTAAAAACGCGAACAGCACTTTCCAGATGCGAGTGACGTACAGCCAAGGAGAAACAACCACCATCAGCGCATAGAACTGCATCTCGGTACCTAGCGACCAGTTGCTGCCGTTTATTGCACCGTGAAAGGCTGGAAAGAGATTGTGCAGGAAAAACAAGTGAGCAAGCAGATTGCTCCAAAAACCCTGAAATATCAGTTCAGGCATTATGAAAGCGACGAAAACCAGCATGGTCAAGTAATGAAGCGGAACGATCCGGGCAATACGACGCCGGATGAAATCCATACGAAACCCTTGCGGGCCTGATTTATCAATACCCGAGAAGGCCGCCAGGCCGATTACAAGACCCGAAATTACAAAAAAAAGGTCAACTCCCATCCAGCCGATACGGAACCAGCTCAAAATGCCTTCGGCTGGAAACGCCTTCCATGAGAAGTGTTCAATGATGTGATAAATCACTACAGATATAGCTGCAAATCCCCTTAGCAAATCGATCAAAGGAAAATGCAAAGACCGACGCTGCTGTAAAATTTCCGTAGTCATAATCGCAATATCAAACCAATGTGAGTCGAACTACCCTGCGGCCTGAATTCATTCCTTATTCAAGACACAGGACAATAAAAAATCGGCTAACCCGCAAGGCAGGCTAGCCGATGTGTAGCATTAACCCAGCAGCTTATTCTTCAAACCGCGAAGTCCGTGGTTACGCAGAACTTCCCAGCCCTTTTTAGCCATGATGCCGCCGGTCTTTGGACTCAAGATGGATTGTTTCAGCAGACCACCTACTCGCGCCCAATCCACTGTTTCCATACCGCCACGGAAACCTGGAGTCAAAACCCGCGAGAACTCGAGCAGTGCTGCGTCTTCTTGCGACTTGTCATGGAACTGCGGATATTCAACCTTGCCCTGAGTTTCCCACCAGGCCTTGAAGCCACTGGCATCGAACGGTTCCGGAAAGGCACGCTGCAGGTCAATACGTTCACGATAAACAGCGCGAGCACCCTTGCTGATCGGAGTGCCGTCGGAGTATTGACCATAGGCCCACACTTCCTTGGCCAGAGGGTCTTCGGCCAACTTCTTGGTTTCATCGTCGTACCAGTTGACCAGCTTGCTGACTGCCGAGTTGGTACCACCGTTCTTCGCAGCCATGACGCGGTGCGCACCACTGTCAAAACCGGTGAAGTGATAGAAGCCCAACGGCTCGCCATTTACCAGGTAGGTACCGTTGTCATCAAGGGTGATTTCACGGGTGGTAAGGTTCCATGGCGCGACGTTATGCCGAGGAGTGCGCATGATACCCACGCCCGGGAACAGGGCCGGCACAAGATCGATCCACTTTTGGTCGGTAAACAGGCCATTCGGAATGTCGTCGCGGCAGAAGTGGTAAATACGCTCACCCCACCAGTTGGCGAAAGCCTTGCCGGTATCCGTTGCTGCAACCGCGGCAAAGCCAAGGTTGTAAACACCGTGCTTGAGACTGCAGATTTCATTGTCCATGACCGCGGCGAGCGAGGTCTCAGGCGTGATCTGGTGCGGCGTCAAAACGATGTTGGACTCATCGAGTGCTGCAAGAATGTCATCCAGACGCGAGAATGCTACGGTGTCCGGATCCAGATAGATCACCTTCGCGGTATCCGGCAACGCAAGCAGACGCGACATGGTAAACGGCTTGATCGCAGTGGCGAGCTCAACGATTCGGTAGCAGAAGGCCCAAGCCTTCCATTGTGGAATATTCAATTCGCTGAGAGGGTGAACCTCGTCAAAAGGCTCGCTGCTCAGGTCGACATTCTCGCGCAACTCATCAGCCAGCGCCAAATGCAGGCGCCATTCTGGATGGTGCTCACGCAGCGAGTTGAACAACATCCTCACTTTTGGAATGTAGTTGAACGCCGCGCTGGTGAAAACGTGCACTTGAGTCATTTCCAATACTCCTAAACCGAATAAATTCTTTGATGAAACAATACCAGCTCATTCAGAACTGACGGCACGTCGAAGTTCTTGAGTATGAGCCCTTTTTGATAGCTGGCAAGACGTTCCGCTGGCGCCCCTAGATCAAAACTGGCCACCGGCAATTTCATTTCCATCAACTCCTGTACGACATATGAGAACGTTTCAGGCCAGATGGAAGGGAACAGCATGACATTCACGCCCGAAGACTCGATCAGTTTTGCCAGGTCGTCATGCTTATAGTGACCGGTTTGTGTAACCACCGAGCCATCACATTGCGTCTCGATCGAACCAATGACGACAATCTTGACGTTCAACTGCTGCCGCAGGATCTCTTCAGACAATCGCTGAACAATCTGTGCGCCTTTATGAAGGCCGATCTGCCCCACCACACCGACTCTGAGTTCGGCAGTCTGAGAGGGTCTTACCGCTCCGAAATCAATGTATTCAACGACGTGTGGCTTGACCACCGCACGCGACAGATCAATCGATGGATAAGCCTTGCACAACAACTCCAGCGTGTTGTTGGAAAAGGTACGAACCTCGTCGGCAACACTAAGCACCGTTCCCCACAATGCACGCCACTGATACATATCACCAGCGCTGAACAGTGTAGTGAAACCGTTGTGGTTATTCAGCAGGCACGACTGACATTTGCTGAGATCGGGAATACCGCAATACTTGTTGGTATTATCAATTAAAAAATGCGATGGACACACCATGAAAAAGTCGTGAACCAACAGTAGCAACCTAGAGTTAAGTGTTTCTTTCAACTCAATAATAAGTTGCGGAATCTCTTCCGACCTGGCGAAAGAAACACCCGTATTATATACAATCTCGTCAATCGTCAGCGACTTGCACAGCTCAATCAGAAATTCATAGCCCGGGATCGAAAGCGTTTCACTAGAATCCGCCTTCCTGACCATGAGAACATAAGATAATGTGGCAATATGAAAGCTGAAAATATAGACAACTTTTCCTTCCTGAATCTTTTCCGCTACCAGCCGCTCGCGATAATGATTGGCACCGCCACCCAGATCATGGTCAATAATCAGTACTGACGGCTGCGCACCTGTGACGCCCAGTTGAATGCGTGCTCTTGAAACATCACTTAACGATCCCGTCGGGCGATTACGAGTATATCGCTGGATTTTTTCAATCAACAATTTAAACTTAAATTGCTTGATCAGCGATATACCACGTTTGAAAAACGTCCAAAACTGCTTCACCAGCGGCAACGTATTGGTCGAGGTCTTCTCCAAAGAAATGAGAGAAGAAATCGAGACAGGAAGCTCTGCCGAAGTCCCATCTTCAAATTCAACCAGAAGAAACAAGCTCTCACCAGCTCCAGCATCAAACTTGCAACTTCCGTACATTACAAAGCCGGAATGCAAGGCATTCTGTTTTCCAGAAAAGTGAGAAGAAACATCCTCCCTTGCATTCCCGTAACTTGCTGAAATTGCCTGAAAAGATCCTTCCATGGTCTTGACCGTCAGCTTAACTCCTACGATCAACTTTTCATCGTGAAAAGCCCAGCCAAATCCAAAGTAGGTCTGGTTCCGAAGCACTAACGAATCAACGGACCAATGTAGCTTTTCCACAATCAATTCCCTTCACTATTTTTAATAGCATCAAGCTCGGCCAGACGAGAAATTGCCAGTTCCTCCGCATACGCCTTGGCATCTTCTGTGAGTTGAAGCCTTTCCCTTAACGCTTGATTATCCGCATAGAGCTCAGCGAGTTCAGTACGCTTTTCATTACTTTCTTTCAAGGCGTTAAGCTCAGCCAATCGAGAGATCGCCAATGATTCTGCGTATTCCTTGGCTTTCTCCGTGGCCTGTAGCTGCTCAGTCAACTTTCGAATTTCTACACCAAACTGTTTTGCCTGTTCCATGCTTTCTACATTCAAAGCACCAATCTCGTTCAGGCGAGAAAGCGCCAGTGACTCTGCGTATCCCTTGGCCTTTTCCGTCGCCTGCAGTTGATCAGTCAACTCTTCAAGCTCCACACCAAACTGTATAGCTTGCTCAGTGCTTTTTACATTCAACGCATCTAGCTCGTTCAAACGAGAAATAGCCAAAAAATCGGAATTCTTTTTCGCGTTTTCAGTCAATTCCAACTGCTTTCTCAATTCATTATTTTCAGAACAGAGAAAATTTATCTTGTCGAACCGGCTACGATTATCACTAAGAGCGTCAAGCTGGGCAAGTCGGGAAATAGCCAACGACTCAGCATAACTCTTGGCGTCCTCCGTAGACTTGAGCTGATCTTGTACCCTCTGATTTTCAGAGCAAAGATTATATATCTCGTCCAAACGTGCGAATGCCAAGTCCTCAGCGTACTGCTTTGCCGACAACGTTTCGTTAAGACGAGCATGGAGAGACACCTTCTCAGCGCTGCATTCCTGCAACTCCTGAGAAACTTTGTTAAAGGCACTGCGTAATGCGTTTCGCGAAACCTCATCCAGGGCTGACAGAATAAAACTCTCAGAAGCCACAAACCTCTTCGATACAATATTCAATGCCGAAGCACACTGCACCGCTCCATCAATAATTTCTACCGAGTCATTCAGCGAAAACAGGAAAGGCTCGTCGATGTTTCCAACAAACTCCAGCATATCAGCGCTCAAACATTCAAACGCGAGCCTGACTCCCTGCTTCCACATAGCAACCGCTTGCTCATGCTCACCGGCGCTCCAGTGAATCATGCCGGCCTGGTATGCGGCATTGACCTGCTTTGTTCCAAGCGTCGGCGTGATACTGAAGATCTCGCTATCCACAACGCTCTTGTAATACTTCAACGCACGTTGCCCGGCGTTGGCGCGATGACAAAAACGGGCCTGAAGATAATTTAGTGAAACACACCACCTGCGAACGTGGGGATTATCTGAACTTTCATTCTTCAGATATTCGTCCACCGCGTCGCTCCAACTCGACAGCTCTGCCGCCGACTCGGATTCGAAGTATTGCCATCCCAGAATAGCCAGCGCAGCACCTTGGTCTGCACTGGCGTCACTCGACTGGGAGAGTACTTGCTTGGACAGTTTGAATAGTTGTGCCGGTTTTTTTATCCGCCACGGAATTTCCACTAATGAATGGACATTCCACGGATTCTCATAATATTCGGCAAAATCGATAAGATGCGTCTTGCCCTTAAATTCTGGCAAGTTCCGCTCCTCATACGGGGCAGAATAATGTACGAGAGGACTTTTAAAAAATGACAGGATCCAGTCGGGCTCAGCCTGTAGGTTCTGGAGCGGACCAATATTCAGACTTGATTCAAAAAGCAACCCCTTGGACTCGATTGCCGATTCTTTATCGAGTGCAATATCCCCCGCAACGCATTCCTCACTTGAGCAACGAACCAGCAACCGACCACCGGGCCGTAACTTTTGCTCTGCCAATGAAATCAAAAGCGACAGGCCCGCTGCATCAACAATCGCATCGATACAAACGATAGAATCAACATCACGGCTCATCTCGGGAATAGCATCCTTGAGAGTCACGGTACTGATTGCGCCGTTGCTCAACGCCGAGAAAGGAATCTCACCAGAGATAAAATTCCGTGCAACCGAATAATTTTTAAACAAATTCAGACTTGCACTTGAACCGAGAAACAGCACATCTGACAGTGGCGAAAAGTACTTCATCGCCAACTGTTTATATCCCTCAATATCCAACAAAGACTTCGGAACACCACTATCGCGCAGATTCACAAGAGTACTCAGCGGATTAACAAGCAATGCATGAGTAAATATGGAATTGTATGTCTCAGCGTTGGCCATGGCGTGATGGGCCATGTCGATGATGTCTTCACCTTTCCACATGGCGGCCAGTCCGCCCAACTGCTCCAGCGTCCCTTCAATCTTCCAGGTATTCGACGGCAGGGCAATAAAAGGAGTTCCCGCCAGCAGAGCTAGATAAACAGCGTGATGACGACCCGTAATAATAAGCTTTGCTGCACGAAATTTCTTTAATGCATCTCGCCAGTCATTTACGCTATTTTCGTACTCAAGCGGAAAATAAACGCAATCAGCGGAAAACTCTTCGCTGGCTTTGTCCAGAACCTGTCGTACATCTTCGCGAGATAGATGACAATCGGTGATAATGATCTTGCCACGATATGATTCATCAACACCTGGATTAAACTGCGCCCCTATAATCGAATCTGGCACCAGTCGCGAGTCTATACCCAGGCTGGCCAGGTATCTGAATGAGTTGACCTCTCTAACGGTCAAGTCATCAAGTTTCCTCAGGACGTCGAGATAAACGGGTACGTCCTGCAAGACCGAGTTCACCAGAATGGTGCGCTTACCCAACTCCTGAGCATAGGCAAGAATGGCAAGCAGATGAAGGCCCGATCCATGGTGGATGGTCCCTTCACCATTGATCACCACAGCATCTACTGAGGCAATCTCTGCAGCCAACGTGCTGTTTGCAAGAAAATCGCGGGTCGACTTTTCGTCGCCTTGCCATAAGTTATGGAATTCATTGACGAAGTGCCGATACTCGACGGTTGCCCCTGCTTCGGAGAGCATCCGGTCATGTGCATCCGAAACGGCCAGGCAACCGACGTGATGATAGCTGCTTGTGTCATTAAAGAGGGCAACTTTCATATTGAATGCTCTATAAGTTTATGTTCAAAACCTAAATCGCAAATTCCGCCGACTACATACTCTTGCTGCTTGATCGCCACGGTGAAAAAAGCGGCCTCATCCATCCAGTGAAGTATCTGCTGCGAGCCGTAGTACATGTCATGCTCGCGAGTTACCGTGGCCTGAACTTCGTACAGGTTGGCTCCGAGAGTACAAGGGGCGTTAAACTCCACCGCAAACTCAGCGCCGGCACTGAAGCTTTTCAACCAGATAATTTCGGATTCATCAGCATTTTTCAATGACGCGCGCATGTCATGGTTCAGCGTTCCCCAAGAGGTAATCTTGACGCCTTCCTTGTTTCGGATGCGAAAGGCCACGTTGACATTGTTGAGATCAACATTCGCTCGTAACGAGACTCTGATCGTGATGCGTTCACCAATATAAAAATGCGAAACCTCAACACCCTTGGAGTCGAGGATTTTCACACCCAGAATTTCGGCTTCCAAATCACCGAATGATTTGACCTTGTTATGCTTCTGAGAAAGCTCAGGGGCCTTGACCTTCGCTTCCTTGGCCTTCGCGTCGTTGACAGCAGCAGTTGCCGCCGCGTTGGCTGTTAATTTTTTACCATATTCAAGAAAACTCTGGCGTTCATCTTCATGAAGCATCCGACGATACTCCAAAACTACATCAGATGATTTCCCCCATAATTTCTTCACGCCTTTGTGCAGAAGCAAAGCTCGATGAGTCAGCGTGCGAACACTTTCCTGATCGTGAGAAACGAAAAGAAGTGTGGTGCCATCAGAGATCAGTTTCTCGATCTGCTGAAAGCAGCGCTTTTGAAACAATGCATCCCCAACCGCGAGCGCTTCGTCAACGATGAGGATGTCCGGCGTCACCTGCACTTGCACTGCAAACGCCAAGCGAACCAGCATCCCGCTCGAATAGGTCTTAACCGGCTGGTTGAGGTGATCGCCGATGTCCGCGAAAGAAGCGATGGCATCGAATCGATCTTCAATTTCTTTCTGTGTCAGGCCAAGGATTGTGCCGTTCAGAAAAATATTCTCACGACCGGTAAAGTCGGGATTGAACCCTGAACCAAGCTCAAGCAAGGCAGCAATCCGGCCGAACGTTTGTACGCTGCCGGTTGTAGGGTTCAAGGTGCCACAAATCATTTGCAGGAGCGTCGACTTACCTGAACCGTTGCGCCCAAGAATACCGATCGACTCTCCGCGCTTGACTTCAAACGAAAGATCGCGGAGCGCCCAGAACTCTTTGTAGTACTGTTTTCTCGCAGGGGAAAGCATCTGCAGCAAGCGGTCGCTGGGTTTGTCGTAGATGTGATAACACTTGCTCAGGTTCTCAACTTTGATCGAGATATCAGAGGACATCGGCAAACCCCTTTCTTGTTTTTTGGAACCAGGCGAAGCCCAACCAGCATACGACAACGGAAACAGCCATGCAGAGCGAGTAAAGTGCCCAGTCAATACCTCGCCCAAAAAACAATACGTCTCGTGCCAGTTCAATCACTGGAGTGAGTGGATTCATAAAGAGCAGACTACGAAATTCTTCAGGAATAGCCGTTGCGGGATAAAATATGGGCGACAAGAACATCAATGTCGTTGTAATAATACCGATCAATTGCGATATATCACGTAAAAACACCCCAGACGCCGCGAGCAACCAAGAAACCCCCATCACGAACAATATGAGCGGCAAAAAAACCAAGGGAATAAGAAAAACTGTCAGATGAGGAACGCCAAAAAGCAATGCATAAGCAGCGACCCACACAGTCAAACTGATCAGCGCATGGAACAACGCAGCCCCCATACTGACCCAAGGAAGAATTTCGAGCGGAAAAATAACTTTCTTGACGTAGTTTATATTGCTTGTAATCAATAACGGCGATTTATTGATGCATTCAGCAAAAAAATTATATACCAGCAGACCTGCAAAGAGGACAAGTGCGAACTCGACCTTTGAGTCACCTCCGCCTCCCCAGCGCGCCTTGAAAATAACACTGAATACCAGAGTGTAAACACTTAACATAAATACGGGAATCAGGAACGACCAGAGGATGCCCATGATGGAACCGCGATAACGCCCAACAATTTCGCGCTTGACCAAGGCCTTGATAAGGCCACGATTTTTCCAGAAACTGCTTGCCATATTTACGGGCGATATTGAAAATTTTTCCATTACCAGCATACCTCAGCATCGCTCGGGAGAGTTCCTGCACCACCTGAAAGGATGCATGATTGCCCAACATTAACTTTCACGATGAACCACCCGCGAAATAAAAAATATTCTGCAACACCCTTCATGAAAACTGCAGAACCGTCAGTTTCGCAAAACTTCATTTTAAATCCATATAATAATTAGAGAAACTTAATGATTAGTTAAACATGTGAAAAAATGCAATCCCATGACAACCACACCAAACTTCCCCTCCCCACGCCAACATATCAGTCCTTTTAGTCAGATTGGCAATACACCCAAAGAGGAAACTTTCGACTCATAACTCAAGGGGGGAACCACCACTCCAAACCACAGCAAAATACCGCCTATTGTACCCCAGAGCACAAAAAAGATACAGCCCCGCAATTTACTTGCAAATCTGGAACTAAGCAAACAATACAAAACCCACTTAAAAAGTTAAAAATGGCGCAAAAAAACTATCGAGACTCGATAAACTTCAATGCGGTTTTTTTTAACTCATCCTCTGGAGAATAAGGCGCAGACCAACCAAGAACTTCCCTGGTTGCTGAAATATCGACCTGCAAAGAACCACACAACCGCTGAACGACCGAGCCCATCCGAAACAGCTTCAACACAGCCCTGAGCAACGATTCGGGAAAAGCTATCAATAATGCCTTTCCACCAATCGTCGCTTGCAGGCAGCGCAAAAGCTCGCTTGTGGACATATCCCTGCCATCACTGACCAAAAAGGTTTGATTCTTTGCGGCGACGTGATCAATACAAGTAACGATCAGATCGACGAGATTATTGATGCCCACAAGACTTCTGCGATTCTCGATTGCCCCCAATGGCAAGGGTAGCCGCTTCGTCAGCACACACATCATCCGGTAAAAATTGGCCTTCACACCCGGTCCATAGACAAGCGGAGGTCTGATTATGACGATTTCCATCCCGGTCTCCCGACCCAGGTTCATCAACGCCTCTTCCGCCTCCTTCTTTGAAATGCCGTACGGATCCCGAGGAGCTGGAATGTCATCCGCCCTGAATGGACGACCAGGCAATGTTTCCTCACCATTGACCTTAATGGAACTGATAAAAACAAATCGCCTGACACCCGACTCAGCCGCCTTTCTCGCCAGCCTTAGAGTGCCTTCAACATTTATTTTTCTGAAAGCCAACAGTGCGTCGGACTCCATTTCCTTCATGACATGGACACGCGCAGCCGCATGAACGACCACGTCAATTTGCTTGAGCTCAGGTAACTCTTTCGAACTAGAGAGATCGATAAACACCGTCGAACACAACCCCGATAACCGAGAAGCACCTCTAACAGCCGCAACAGGCGCTATAACTCGATCACGTAATAAACGGAGAACGACAGCCTCCCCCACGAAACCAGTCGCCCCAGTAACCAAAACCCTGCGAGACGTCATTCCGACCCTCTTCCCACGAGCGATGTTAACCAGCAAGTAAAAAAGAACAACACTTTGTCTCGCAAGCGTCGCCGACACTTAAGAGCACTCAGCGACAACCTGACCAACTGCCAACGCCCCAATCTCGACCACTGCCTTACGAAAGGATCCGAATCAAGCCCCACCAACTTAACGATCAATTGCACTTGGCTGAACCACCAACCATCGTGAATCATTTTATATCGAGCTATTAGTGTGGAAATCCCGGTATTCGCGCCAACTTGATTATGCTCGTGCTGGCGATATCGCATGGATGGCACAGGATCAATGAACCAGTTATATCCATGACTCCGTGCGAAGGCATAACAGAACCAATCATGCAGAGTTACCCCCTGCAGCGCATGCCAATTGACAAGTATCGTATTTTTGAGATGCCTTACCAATGCCTGATTGAATACGTAAGTACAACCCGGGCCTGCCGCCTCAAATATATGATCCCACGCAACCTGAGGTTGTGCCTTGTTTAATACAACAGTCCTTCCATCCGGCCAGAACGCTGTTACATTACTTGAGTATGCAGAGTAGTTACCCGTCGCAAGAATATCGGTCGCACGCTTTAGTTTATCTGGAGACCAAATATCGTCCTGGTCGGCAAAGGCGACGAAGTCGAACGCTTCGAGATCGACATCACGCACGAGGCGATAGAAATTGCGCGCAGCACCGCCATACCGATCTCCGGAAGGCAGTACCGTCACACAGGTATGCCTGGCAGCAAGATCTGCGCACCAAGCTTCAGTACCATCCGTTGAAGGGTCGATGCTGATAAAGAGACTGACCTCAACTCCGCGCTGCCCAAGGATCGAAGCTACCTGCTCTTCGATCCAGAACATGCCATTGTAGGCAGCAAGCAAAATCGCGACGTTAATAGGTCTCACCGCCATACCAGACCTGCACCAACCCTAAACAAGGGCCCACTGAATCTTTGGACGAGATCAGATGTGACCCAATTCCAACAATTTCTGCAGATATTGCCCATAACCGGTTTTTTTCAGACGTTCTGCTTGCTGCGCCAGCTGTGCAGCATCGATCCATCCGTTGTTGTAGGCAATCTCCTCCAGACAGGCCACCTTGAAACCCTGGCGGTGTTCGATGGTGTGGACAAAGTGACTCGCTTCGAGAAGGGATTCGTGAGTCCCCGTATCCAGCCACGCAAAACCACGACCGAGCATTTCAACCTTCAATGAACCCTGGCTCAAGTAGGCACGGTTCACATCGGTAATCTCAAGCTCACCACGCGGAGAAGGCTTGATACTCTTCGCTATTTTCACAACGTGGTTGTCATAGAAGTACAAACCGGTCACGGCATAACTTGACTTCGGCTTGAGGGGCTTCTCTTCAATACTCAAGGCACGACCTGTCGCATCAAACTCCACGACACCGAAACGCTCAGGATCGGAAACATGATATCCGAACACTGTAGCTCCCTCCTGCTGGGAGCAGGCAGAGCGCAAGTTATCCGAGAAGTGCTGACCATAAAAAATGTTATCACCCAGAATCAGGCAGCAAGGGTCATCACCAATGAATTCTTCACCAATGATAAAAGCTTGCGCAAGGCCATCGGGACTTGGCTGTTCTGCATAGGTCAACTTGATACCGTAGAGACTTCCATCGCCCAGCAACTTGCGAAAGCATGGCAAATCTTCAGGCGTGGAAATGATCAGAATCTCACGCATGCCCGCCAGCATAAGTACGGACAATGGATAAAAGATCATCGGCTTGTCGTAAATGGGCAGCATCTGCTTGGAAACGCCCAGCGTCAACGGATGCAGGCGCGTACCGGAGCCTCCGGCGAGAATGATGCCTTTACGATTTGTCGTGGTCATTTGTTAAGAACTTCCATAAGCATTCGGGATACACCACTTTGCCAATCCGGCAAGTGCAGGGAAAAATTGTCGCGCAACTTCTGAGTACTCAACCTGGAGTTATGCGGACGACGAGCAGGTGTCGGGTACGAGGCAGTATCTATGGGATTGACAGCTGTGACAGCGAGAACCTCACCACTGACCTTGGCAAAATCGATCACATGGCTGGCATAGCCATGCCACGACACCTCACCGGCAGCGGCCAGATGGTAGAGACCTGCCAATTCGGGATTGAGCAGGACTCGCTGAATGGCCAGCGCCGTCACATCGGCAATAAGATCCGCACCTGTCGGAGCACCGACTTGATCAGCAATCACAGCAAGCGTCTCGCGATCCTTTGCCAGACGCAGCATGGTCTTGGCGAAATTATTACCGCGAGCACCGTAGACCCAGCTAGTACGGAAGATCAGATGCTTGCAACCGGAGGAGACAATGGCCTGCTCGCCTGCCAGCTTGCTGGCACCGTAATGGTTCACGGGCGCGACCGAATCCGTTTCCCGCCAAGGCGTTGAACCTTCACCATTGAAAACATAGTCGGTCGAATAATGAATCAGCCAGACGTCAAGGGACGCAGCTTCCTCGGCCATCACCCGACTCGCCTCACCGTTCACACGATCAGCCAGCTCAGTCTCGGTTTCGGCCTTATCGACAGCAGTGTAAGCAGCGGCATTGACAATAATGTCGGGATTGACTTGGCGAATTGTCGCGCGCAGCGCTTCCAGATCAGACAAGTCGCCACTCAAACCATCGACAGTGTGCCGATCCAGCGCAATCAGTTCTCCAAGCGGTGCGAGGGAACGTTGCAACTCCCAGCCAACCTGGCCATTTTTTCCGAACAGGAGAATTTTCATGCCTGATCCGAACGCGCTGTGTAGTTCTGATCAATCCATTGCTGATAGCTGCCGCTCTTCACATGAGCAACCCACTCAGAATTGTTGAGATACCACTCGACGGTCTTGCGAATACCCGTCTCAAAAGTCTCTTCAGGCGCCCAGCCCAGCTCTCGCTGGATTTTGCCTGCATCGATTGCATAACGCAGGTCATGACCCGGACGGTCCTGGACATAAGTGATCAAACTCGCATGCGGGCAGTGAGCAGAATCCGGGCGCATTTCATCAAGCAACGCGCAAAGGGTCTGAACCACTTCGATGTTCTGCTTTTCGTTATGACCACCGATGTTGTAAGTCTCGCCGATAACACCCTCGGTTACGACCTTGTACAACGCACGGGCGTGATCTTCTACATACAACCAATCACGAACCTGATCGCCTTTGCCATAAATCGGCAACGGTTTACCTTCCAGCGCATTGAGGATGATCAGCGGGATCAACTTCTCCGGAAAATGGCAAGGGCCATAATTGTTGGAGCAATTGGTCACCAAAGTTGGCAATCCATAGGTCCGCGCCCATGCACGAACCAGATGATCGGAGCTGGCTTTACTAGCCGAATACGGCGAGCTTGGCTGGTACGGTGTGGTTTCAGTAAACAGGTCTTCCGGCCCTTCGAGGTCACCATAAACTTCGTCTGTCGAAATATGATGGAAGCGGAAAGCTGCTTTACGCGTTTCATCCAGAGCAACCCAATAGTGACGGGCAGCCTCCAGCAGCGTGTAGGTGCCAATGATATTGGTCTGTATGAACTCGGAAGGGCCAGAGATTGACCGGTCGACATGGGACTCCGCAGCCAGATGCATAATCGCATCCGGTTGATGCTCGCGCAGAACACGATCGATTTGATCACGATCGCAGATATCAACGCGCTCGAACGTATAACGCGAATCCTGACTGACCTCGGCAAGCGACTCGAGATTACCGGCGTAAGTCAGTTTATCGACATTAACGACAGAGTCGGTAGTGTTGGAGATGACGTGACGGATGACTGCCGAGCCGATAAACCCGGCGCCGCCGGTTACTAGAATTTTCACGCGAAACCATACCCTTGAGTTGCTGACAGGGCTGCCAACCGAGCACTGTCTAATCCATAAATGCAAAAGCCATCAATCCAGCCGGGGCTTCTGACCAGAGTCAGTCCGTACCGACGTGGGAATATGCCACTATCGGACGAGCGCAGCATTTTACAGCTTAATGAACGTTTTACTAATGGATATAGACAAGCTGTGGCTAAAGTTTAGTTCGCCTTTCCTTCCATGTCGCAATCAGACCAGACGCTTGCGTGAAGCTCTGGACGAACGTCCCAGAAACCAGCCAAAAAATGGCCCGATCAGCATACCCACCAGCAATGCACCAACCGTAATCACTGATACCGGAAGCTGTGGTCCTGCCCAACCAAGAAACAACAGGGAGACCGATTGCTGGTTTTCGAGAACGAACGCAAGGATCGCCAATACAAGCAATAGAATTAAAACGGAAAACAAAATGCGCTTGAGATTACTCATGAGCGGCTCCTTGCGTAACGGTGACCGTCAAACCCCCTCCTCCTCTTCTTCATTCACGCGATCTCGCAGCTCTTTGCCTGGCTTGAAATGCGGAACGAATTTTCCGTCAAGGCTGACGGATTGACCGGTCTTCGGATTACGACCGACACGCGGCGCACGATAGTGCAAGGAAAAGCTGCCAAAACCACGGATCTCGATACGATCCCCCGTGGCCAGACACTGGGACATTTGCTCAAGCATGGTCTTGATGGCCAGCTCCACATCTTTGGATGAGAGCAGCCCCTGATGGGTGACAATTCGTTCGATCAACTCCGACTTCGTCATATTTTTCCCTTCTTTTTCAAGCAGCTAGATCAGCGCTTGAAAGGTTTTAGCACGCCCGGAAGATTTTGAACAGCCCAGGGCTTGACATATCTTTCCGCTCGCCGAAACGCCCATTTTCAGGGCATCGGATGACGAGCCCGCCAACGCTCACTCACCGACAAATCACCAACATGGTTCGAGTGACGTAGCCTGCCGGATTGAAGCCAAAGGGAAACTCATCCTCATCCCGGGCGTCATCAGATCGCGTGATCACCTTATACCCCGCCCCCTTGCATTCCTTGGCGGCACGCTTCTGACACTTCTCCCAGCCTGAACCCAAGCCGGAGCAGTCAACCTCGATACCACTGACTCCACGCACCGCATGGGTCTTGGCGCTCGTTGTGCAGCCCGCCAACATCAAGACACCTATAAATACTATAAACCTGCTCATTCACTTCCTTATGCCAGGCGCCCGCCCGACTACTGCAATCTTCAGACTAAGCCTAGACGCGAATAGACGATTGATCCGATTAAAGAAACAGACCGCCCGGCAAAGGGAATGGTTTCACTCGAACAAACAGAGAGCGACACCTCATCAAATCGCAGGCACAAAAAAGGGCGACCGAAGTCGCCCTTTTTTTAATGATCAGACAGAACTCAGTTCTGTTTGGCCATTGCTTGACGCAGCAGTGCCGCCATGGTGGTGTCGGCTGCTTCCCCTTCCGGAGCTGCTTTCAGGCTCTGGATGGCTTCTTTCTCTTCAGCATCGTCTTTCGATTTGATCGACAGCTGGATTACGCGGCTCTTACGATCAACGCTGATGATCTTGGCTTCTACTTGCTGGCCTTCTTTCAGA
>Ga0213820_1000587_pt1 | contig 23089 bp, 17 predicted proteins | sample MC6MC0910MG_FD_179889 | JGI IMG/M metagenome (GOLD analysis project Ga0213820, IMG submission 179889) | Enriched soil aggregate microbial communities from Iowa State University, Ames, United States - MC6-MC0910-MG | ecosystem: Environmental > Terrestrial > Soil > Unclassified | place: USA: Iowa... | reverse complement strand
GGATTTCCGGCGGCACCACCGGCAGCGGGGGTGTCGATGAACTGTTGACCCAATAGATGACGGCGCCATGCAACACCAGCGCGAAGACGCCCAGCAGGACCGCCTCGCGACGGCTCAGAATGCGCCCGGGCGTGGTCTGCAGCCTCGACAGCGCCAAAGGGCCTCGGTAGACCCGGCCCAGGTCGAGCAACTCGCCGCCCGGCGCCTGGCGCCACAGCACATCCAGTGCGCTCGCTGTTTGGGCATTGGCCATTGATTTACTCCTGGCTGTTAAACAAAACCGGAACACGGGTTCCGTCATGAATGGCAGGTGATTGAAGAGCTCATCCACATGCCTTAGATGTCACACCTGACACTTGAGCAAGAGGCATACCAAGTATTGAAAACCCGAGAAACAGGGGGGCGTTCGAACTTTTAACAGGCAGGACATTGTGATGTGGACACTTTTTGTCGCTCAACTGTTGGCGGGCGAACAGTGGCTGTTATGAAGAGCTGCCTTTTGGCTATATCTCAAAAGAGCAGGTGTCTATTCAGAGGGTTTTGAGAGGTCGGTATGCATTTGTGTCAACTGTTGGTGAATCGACAGTTGAAATGCAAAGTGTCGTGCACGCCAACTTTTATTTATCGAAAGTGTCCCGCAAACCGCCAGATTTCTACTGGCACGAACCCTGCTAAGTGGGTCGTGAGCGCGACTATACCAATAGATGCTCCCACTAATTTATGACCACATGGAGCAGGGATTCCGATGTTGCAGAAGTTCGATGTACGCGCTCGCCGTTTTGATTCACTGACCACCGCTTCAAGCCTGGGTATGTTGTTGATGCTGGTCCACGGGGCCTCGCTGGCCGCCGATGACACCACCGCGCAAGATCCGCGACTGGCCACGGTGACCGTCACCGGTGCGCAGGCCAGCGAAGCGCAAAAGGCTGAAAGGCAATTGGCGAAAGTACCGGGCAAGACGGCGGTCATTGATAACCATGACATTGAAAAAGGCCGCGCCTCCAATGCCGAAGATGTTCTGGCCCTGCAACCTGGGGTATTTGCCCAGGCCACCAGCGGGTCGGCTGCCAACAAGATTTCCATTCGCGGTTCGGGTTTGAACACTTTTTATCAAGGCTATGTTCTGGGCATCAAATTCCTCTTCGACGGTTTGCCGCTGACCGGGCCCGGCGGTACGCAGGAAGACATGCTCGACATGGCCGGCGTCGATCACACCGAAGTGCTGTACGGCGCCAACGCGTTTAATTATTCGGCGTTGTCACTGGGCGGCGCGATCAACTTTGTCAGCAAGACCGGACGCACCGACCCCGGCAATTACGCCCGCTTTGAAGCTGGCAGTTACGGGTATCGCAAACAGGTATTGAGCACCGGCGGTGTCGAGGGCAATGCCGATTATTACGTGAGCCTGCAGCACAATGAACGCGACGGTTATCAAGACAACACGCCGAATAAAGGGCAGGGCATCGTGGCCAACTTCGGCTATGTGTTCAACCCGAAACTGGAGACGCGGTTCTTCTTGCGTTACCGGGAAGAAACCTTGAGCCAGGGCAATACGCTGACCAAGTACCAGATCAAGCACGACCCCAGCAGCAACGCCGTGCCGTTTGACCGCAAGAAGGACGGCACCACGCTGCTGGGCAGCAAGACCACCTACACCTTCGACGACAACGCCAAGCTGGAAGTCGGGCTGGGCTACAACGATTACCCGTTGTACAACGGCTGGCGTTACTCGGCCACGCCCCAGGACTGGCGCTCCAAGGACATCAACCTGACCCTGCGCTACCTGCGCACCGGCGACACTTTTCTGGGCCTGAACAGCGACAGCACGGTGACCTTCAGCACCACCCGCGCGTACCTGGCCGATGTGAAATCCCACAGCAAGGCGACCAAGATCAAGCAGCAGGAGGCCAACTACACCGGCTCACGGGACACCGTGTTCTCCCTGGGCAACGAGCTGCAATTGACTGACGATCTTTGGCTGTCTTCGGGGCTGTCGTTCATCGACATCAAGCGCAAGGCCGAAATCGAATACACCACGGGGGTGAACACCACGGCGTTCCCCAATGGCGTGGAGTACGAAGAGCGTGATGTCGCGCCGCGTATCGGCTTTCGCTATGAGCTGACCCCGGAGTTCGAGCTGTTCGGTAACGTCAGCCGCTCCATCGATCCGCCGGTCACGTGGCAGTTGGGCAGTACCGGCACGCCCTACATTCGCGATGTGCGCCCGCAAAAGGCCAACACCGTGGAGTTCGGCATCCGCGGCGGCCACGGCATTTTCGATGGCAGCCTGACGCTGTACCGCTCGTGGGTGCAGAAGGAATTGCTCTCGGTCGTCGTGCGCCAGGCCACAGACACGCAAGACCAACTGGTGGCGACGTCCAACGGCAGCGCGACCCTTCACCAAGGCATCGAAGCGGGGCTCAACGCCTTGCTCTGGGAAGGACAGGGCGGCGACACCGTGACCCTGCGCCAGGCCTTCACCTACAACGATTTTCACTACCGCAACGACGCCACTTTTGGCGACAACGAGCTGCCGGGCCTGCCGCGTCAGGTCTATCAGGCCGAGCTGGAATATCGCCAGGCCACGGGCTTTTACGCGCAGTTGAACGCGCGTTCGGCATCGAGCTATTACGTCGATTTTGCAAATTCCCTGGCGGCGCCCTCGTATACCCTCTGGGGCGCGAAATTCGGTTATGAGGCGCCGAACCGCAAGTGGGAGGTGTTCGTCGACGCGCGCAATCTGACCAACGAGCGTTACGCCACCGCGTCCAACACCGCCTACGATGCCAAGGGCCAGGATTCGGCGAACTTCTATCCCGGCGATCCGATCAACGTGACCACCGGCGTTTCATACCGTTTCTGACCTGACCCGGAGGCCAGCCGCTGCGGCGGGCCAGTCCAGGCGGGCCGCACTGTCAGGAGACACGTCATGCGCTTGTACCTCGTACGCCACGGCCAGACCCAGGCCAACGCCGAGCACCGCTACCTGGGCTCGCTCGATCCGGAGCTGACCGAAACCGGTCGCGAACAGGCTGCCGCCTTGCGCCTGGAGTTGCCTCAGGCCATCGACGCCATTGTCGTTTCCCCCCTGCGGCGGGCCCGGCAAACGGCGGACATCATCAATTACCGGTTGAACCGGCCGGTGCAGATCAACGAGGCGTTTCGCGAGCGTAACGTCGGCGTGTTCGAGGGGCTGAACCGATCCGAGGCGCGCCTGCTTTACCCCGATCTCTGGCAGCAAAACATCACCCGCCACTGGCACATCGGGCCGCCGAACGGCGAGTCGATTGCCCAGACGGCGCAGCGCGTGCATCAGGGGCTGGTCGGGTTGGTGAACGCAGCGCCGGGGCAGGATCTGCTGTTGGTAGGGCACGGTTTTGTCTCCAAGACCGTGCGCGCGCTGCTGCGCCAGGATTTCTCGGACTTTTTCGACTGGCAATTGGGCAATGGGCATTGGCTGGTGCTTGAGGATGTGCAACGGATCCTCGACTATGCGGTGCCGGCGCAGGACCCCTTGCCGGTGAAATGAACACTGCGATTACGTTGAAGCAATCAGGATCTGCACTTCCATGACGGACACTTCTCTTGATACACCTGCGACCTCGCGGCCCTGCGACGATTTCCCGCTGGTCATCAACCCCGACGACTACCTGGAAACCGAGTTCGGCCGGGAATTCACCCCCGAGCGCAATTATCAGGCGTGGGAACTGGCGTACGCGCGACTGGATGACGCCTTGTCGACAACCCGGCCCGGCAACCCTATGTACCTGGTAATGGGGGTACAAGGCGCAGGCAAGTCGCGCTGGGTCTCGGAAAACCTCGCCAGGCTGGGGCGCGTGGTGGTCTTCGATGCGGCCCTGCCTGCGCGGCGCCACCGCGAGAGACTGCTGGCCATCGCCCGTGGTCATGACGTCCCGGTCATCGGCGTTTTCATCAAGGCGCCGCTTGCTCTGGCGTTGGCGCGCAATGCCCGGCGCAGTGCTGACAAACGCGTGCCCGAAGAGGCGCTACGTAGCGTGTTCAGCCTGCTGGAACCTCCTGGCGAGGAAGAAGGATTCATCCGCGTGCAGATCGTCGAACAACCGGCGCTGCTGCCGAGCAGCCTGCACACTGCGCGGCTGACACTGGTCGCGCCCTCTGTTGGGCTCGCCGACCAGCTGGCCGACGCCTTGAACGCCAGCTACGCGTTGCATCGCAATTTTCTGGCGTGGAGCAAACCCCACTGGACGCTGGAGGAAACCCGAGAAAGCCTTGAGCAGGCGTGCGCAGCGTTCATCTCGCCAGCCGACGAAAGACGCTATTTTGTCCTGCGCAACAGCGAGGCCGGGGAGCTGGTCGGGTGTATCGGGCTGTTGCCGCTCACCGAACCGGCAGCCGGGTTTGAGATCGGTTATTGGGCCAACCAGCGCCATGCAGGTCAGGGGCTGATGAAGGAAGCCCTGAGCGCACTGGTGACCGAATTGAGTGGCCATACCCTGCGTCTGACGGCCTCATCGGCCAACCTGCGCAGCCAGAAACTGGCCGAGTCGGCGGGGTTTGAATGCGTGGAAGTGATCAAGGGCGCACGCGCGTGCGAAACCTTTGGCGTGCAGGACACGTGGGTCTATCTACACACCGGACACTGAAAAAAAGCCAGAGCCACGCTGGCCTTTCTCACTCGCCGCCAAACTGCTGCCGGTACTGATTCGGCGACAAGCCGATCCGTTCGCTGAACACCTTGCGCATGTGCCGCGCGCTGCCGAAACCGCAGCGCGAGGCGAGGACTTTCAGCGGCACGTCGCAGCCTTCAAGCAACTTGCGGGCGTGGTCGATGCGCGCGTTCTGCACATATTGCATGGGGGTCATGCTGACTTCGCGCTGGAAGGCGCGGGCGAAATTGCGCGCGCTCATGGCGGCGATTTCGGCCATGCGCTGGATGGTGTAAGGCTGGTCGATGTGGTCGACGACATGGGCCTGGACGATGGCGCTGCCATCCCGGGGCACGGCAGCCAACAGTGGGCCGTAGGGCGTCTGGCCGCCCTGGCGTTTCATCACCACCAGCAGCACTTTGGCGACTTCCAGGGCGATGTCCTTGCCATGGTCTTCGGCGACCACAGCCAGCGCCATGTCGATGCCTGCGGTGATACCGCCGGAAGTGATCAGGTTGCGGTCGACCACGTAGATCTGTTCGGTTTCCACCCGCGCCTCGGGGTAGCGCTGGGACAGGCGGTCGACGTAATTCCAGTGGGTGGTGCAGCGATAGCCGTCGATCAGCCCGGCCTCGGCCAGCAGGAACACCCCGGTGCAGATCGCGCCGAAGCGTCGGGCGCTGCGGGCCGCGTTCGGCAGCCAGTCAGTCAGCGCCGGATGATGCACGCCATAGGCGCCCGGGCCGCCGGGGACCAGCAGCAGGTCGACATCGGCGGGGTATTGCTCCAGACGCAGGTCAGCCTGCACCTTCAGGCCCGACGAGCTGCGCACCAGCCCTGCGGGTTCCGAGATGGTGAGCAACTGGTAGTGTTTTTCCCTGGGCAACAGACGATTGGTGATCGAGAAGACGTCCATGGGGCCTGTCACGTCGAGCATCAGCACGTCGTTGAACAGAACCATCACCACTGTTTTATGAGTCTTGGAGTCTTGCATACCTCAACCGCCTTGTTCTGTTTCCGAGCAGCGAAGACCGTCGGGACTTGCGCCTTTCATAGCGCGGCAGTTTAGGCCAGAAGAGTGGCATTGCGGTACAGCAGACTTACATAAGACCGCAGCAGGCAGGCGAAATGAACGGCGAAGGCGCCAGCTCAGTGATTCTTGCTACCGATGGGCAGTTGAAACCGCACCATGGCGCCGCCCAGTTCCGAGGCTTCGGCGTAGAGATTACCCTTGTGCGCCTCGATCACCGAGCGGCAGATGGTCAGGCCCATGCCCAGACCGCTGGCCTTGGAGGTGTAGAACGCGTCGAAGATCTGCTGACGCACCTCGACCGGAATGCCGGGGCCGTTGTCTTCGACCGAGACCTGCACGCCATCGCGCAACGATCGGGACGATACCCTCAGCGCACCTTCTACCGCCGGGTGCGCGGCGACGGCTTCCATGGCATTGGCGATCAGGTTGAACACCAGTTGCTGGATCTGCACCGGGTCGGCGATGACCGGCTGATCGGCGTCCAGCTCAAGGTTCAGGGTGATGTTGTGCGTCGACAGTGCCTGGGAATGCAGGCGTACGGCTTCGAGGATGAGGGCGTTGACGTCCACCGCTTGCGGTGTGCAGGTCGACTGTTTGGCCAAGGCGCGCAAGGCCGCGACGATACCGGCGGCGCGCTCGCAGTCGCTGCGGATGTCGGCCAGGCCGCCGATGGCTTCTTCCAGATTCGGGTTGTCCCGTTGCAACCAGCGCATGCAGGCCGCCGCGTTGGAGGCGATGGCCAGCAGCGGCTGGCAGATTTCATGGGCGATGGAAACAGTCAGTTCACCCATGACTTTCAGGTGCGCGTCGCGCATGAATTCGGCTTGTGGGCAGCTCGGCGCGTTGGACTGGGAAGTAGAGTGAGTAATGACGGTTTTGCAGGCGGGCGTAAGGCGAGGCGACCACAGTTCCAGCGTGGCCAGACATTGCGCGGCACCCGGCGCGGGCAAGGGCGTGATGGCAATACCGCTGTGCGGATCGGGCAGCAGCCGGTAAGCGGGCTCGTCCTGCCAGGGCAAGGGCGACATATCGTAGCAGTCGGACCAGGACGGGGCAGCGCCGCTGCCGCTCGCCTGCGGGCGTTTGGATGGACCTTCGTCTGGCATCGAGCCCCCGTTATTCAAGCGTCTCGTGTCGTAGTTGGCGAGTATACGCAGGGATATCAGGCGCAAACCGGGAGGGGGCCGCTTTGGCAGAATCGGGCACCCGGATGTCCGTCATGGACCCCTGTGAAGGTTCACAGGGGTGGCTGAAACCGTTCGCTCGAAGGTGACGGAATGCTTACGCCACGCCGATTTTCCATTGCGCAGGTGGCGGCGTGCCGTTGACGGCGTAATCGCCGACGATGCGGTCCTTGTAGATGCGCGGGTTGTGCGAGGTGAGGGTGCGGGCGTTGCGCCAGAAGCGGTCCAGGCCCAGCGGGCGCAGGGTGGCCGACGCGCTGAGGGCGTCGAACATCCGCGAGCTGGCGTCCAGAATCAGGTCGCTGACCACGGTCTGGGACTGGGCGATTTCCAGCTCGGCAATATCCACCGCCTGCTTCAATTGTTCGTCATCGCCGTGCAAGCGCGCCTGATACGCACGCTCCAGCGCCTCGGCGGTTTTCAGCACGATGGCCCCGGCGCTGTAGGCCGCCGCGCGCAGGCTGCCGACCACCTGCAACACCTGCGGGTCCTGAGCCACTCGCGGGGCATTGCCGTTGCTGAAACTGCGGGTGCGGCTGGCCACCGCTGCCGCCACTTCGCTGCTCAGCGCCCGGCCGATGCCTGCCAGGTTGGCCAGGTGGACGATCTGGTACAGGGCAGGGGAGTACTGAAACTTTTCCTCGACGCTGCTGATGTTGCGGGTGTCCACGGCCACGCCGCGCACGTGGGTGGTGCCGCTGGCGGTCAGGCGCTGGCCGAAACCGTTCCAGTCATCCACCACTTCAACGCCTTCGGCATCGCGGCGCACGGTGACGAATACGCGTTTTTCGTCATGGTCACTGACGGCCACTTCGATCCAGTCGCTGTACAGGCAGCCCGTGGTGTAGAACTTGTTGCCCTCTATGCGCCATTGCTCGCCGTCCAGGTACAGCCTGGAGCTCAGGTGCGACTGCGCCGTGGCGCCCACTTCGCCGGTGGCCGGGCCGACGGTTTCGCCGCGCACCAGGCGGTCGAACCAGACCTTGCGGCGTTCCTCGTCGCGGCTGTTGAGCAGGTTTTCGGTAAAGCCAATGTGACCCCGCAGCGCCTGTACCAGGTTGGAGTCGGCCTCGCCCAGCTCGATCAGCAAGTTGGTCAGTTCCGGCAGGGTGATGCCGCCCCCGCCGTACTCCTTCGGCACCCGCAGCGCAGTGAAGCCGGACGCCTTGAGCAGCTGCAATTCCTCATGGGGCAGGCGGCGCTCAAGCTCGCGGCTGATGGCGCCTTCGCGCAGGTGGGTAAACAGCGGGCGGAAACGTTCGGCCAGTTGCTCGTATTCCGTCGAAGGGCCCGCGCCCCAGGCGGCGTTGATTTGGTGGGTCATGCTCAAACTCTCTTTGCGTGCGATAGAAAAGGAGGCGTCCGCCTCGTGGTTTGGGGCGTTCAGACGGCGACTGACCGCTCGCGCAGCAGCGTGGCCGGATGCGCCGGGTAAGGCAGGCCCAGACGCTCGCGCAGGGTGTTGCCGGTCGGGCCGTCTTCAGGCACCAGGCCACGACGTTTAAGTTCCGGGAGGATCAGCGCGATGAAGTCGTCCAGCCCTTCGGGGTATGTCGGCGGCAGGATGTTGAAACCATCGGCGCCGTAGCCTTCGAACCAGGCTTGCAGCTGGTCGACCACCTCCTCAGGGGAGCCCACCAGCGTCCAGTGGCCCCGCGCGCCGGCCAGTCGCAGGTACAGCTGGCGGATGCTCAGGCCTTCAGCGGCCAGTTGCAGAATCAGCTGCTGGCGGCTCTTCGACGCGTTGGTGGCCGGCAGGTCCTGTGGCAGCGGGCCGTCCAGCGGCAAGTGGGACAGATCGACCCCGCCCAACAAGCCCGAGAGCAGGCTCAGGCCCACTTGTGGATGCACCAGATCCTGCAGGCGTTGGTGTTTGGCGTGGGCTTCGGCGGATGTCGGCGCGGTGAAGATGGTCACTCCCGGCAGGATCTTGATGTGCTCCGGCTTACGCCCGAGCACAGCGGCGCGGGACTTGATGTCGCTGTAGAACGCCTGGGCATCGGCCAGGCTCTGGTGCGCGGCAAAGATCGCTTCAGCCGTGGCGGCAGCCAGCGCACGGCCATCGTCCGAGGCCCCGGCCTGCACCAGCACCGGCTTGCCCTGAGGCGAGCGCAGCACGTTCAGCGGCCCGCGCACATGGAAATGCTCGCCATGGTGATCGGCCAGGTGCAGTTTGTTGCGGTCCAGGAAGACGCCCTTTTCCTTGTCCAGCAGCAGGGTGTCGTCTTCCCAGCTGTCCCACAGCTTGTCGACCACTTCATGGAATTCCCGCGCACGGCTGTAGCGGTCGGCGTGGGCCGCCTGATTGCCTTCCGAGGCGCCGCCGAAGTTCTTCGCCGCGTCCGGGTCGCTGCTGGTCACCAGGTTCCAGCCCACCCGGCCGCCGCTGATCTGGTCCAGCGAGGCGAACTGCCGCGCGAGATTAAAGGGCGCGCTGTAGCTGGTGCTGGCGGTGGCCACCAGACCGATGCGCGAGGTCACGGCAGCGAGGGCCGAGAGCAGGGTCAGCGGCTCGAAGCTCAGGCTGGGGGCGATCACCCGGTCAAAAGTCGGCGCATCGATGCCGCGCACCGAGACGCTGTCGGCGAGAAACAGCGTGTCGAAACCGGCGGCTTCGGCCTTGCGCGCCAGGTCGATGAAATGGTTCAGGCGAATGCCGGCGTCGGCCTGGGAGCCGGTGTCACGCCAGGCGGCGATGTGGTGCCCGGTGGCGCGCAGGAACAGGCCGAGTTTCAGGGTGTCGGGACGTTTGCTCATCTGGGTACTCCTTGTAAATCGGGGCTTGAGTTCGGGGGCAAGGCTCTCAACGGATCAGCAGGCCACAGCGAACGACAGGCTGCGGCTCAGGGGAATCGGGGCCTGACGACTGCCGGGAATGGCCGCCAGCAGGCGCTGGGTGTAGCTGTGTTGCGGGTTCTGCCAGAGGCTATGGGGCGTGGCCTGCTCGACGATGTTGGCCTCGTGCATCACCAGCACCCGATCGGAGAAGTAGCGCACCACCGAGAGGTCGTGGGAAATGAACAGGTACGACAGGTCGAAGGCTTCGCGCAGCTCCACCAGCAGATTGAGAATCTGCGCCTGGGTCGACACATCCAGCGCCGACACCGGCTCGTCACAGATCACCAGTTTCGGCTTGACGATCAGCGCCCGGGCGATGCCGATGCGCTGGCGCTGACCACCGGAAAACTGATGGGGCAGGCGATCCAGGCTGTTGCGCGCCAGGCCCACGGCATCGAGTATCTGCTCCCGCGCCTGGCGTCTGCGTTGCGGGTCGGTCTGGCCGTGCAGGCGCTGAACCCGGTCGAGAATGTGCTCGACGCTGTGCCGTGGATTGAGCGCGGCATACGGGTCCTGAAAGACCATCTGCAGCTGCCCGCGCCAGGTCAGTTGCTCAGTCGGACTCAAGGTGGCGATGTCGCGGCCGCTGAAGTGGACCTGGCCCTGACGGGGTCGCAGCAGGCCCAGCAGGGCCTTGCTCAGGGTCGACTTGCCGCAGCCGGATTCACCCACCAGCCCGACGGTTTCCCGCTCGCTGATGGCAAACGACAACCCCTTGAGCACGTCACGCTCGCCATAGCCCAGGCTCAGGTTGTCGACCTGCAACAGCGGCGCCTTGCCCGGTGTGGCGGGGCGTGGCGCGTGGCCGGGGGAGTAGTGGGTATTGCTGACCTTGTACTGATTGGCTTGCCCCGGTTTGCGCGTGATCTGGATCTCCGGCAGGCGCTTATCGAGGTAGTGCTGATCATGATCGCGACCCAGGGATGCATTGAGCAGGCCCCGGGTGTACGGGTGCGCCGGGCGCTGAAACAGCTCGGTGCTGCGCCGATGCTCCAGCGCCTGGCCGTCATGCATGATGATCACCCGGTCGGCTTGCTGGCGGACCACGCCCAGATCGTGAGTGATCAGCAGCAGGCCCATGCGCAGTTCCTTGCGCAGGCTGTCGAGCAATTCGAGGATCTGCGCCTGCACGCACACGTCCAGCGCCGTGGTGGGTTCGTCGGCGATCAACAGGCGCGGTTCGCAGGCGATGGCCATGGCGATCATCACCCGCTGGCGCTGCCCGCCCGACAAATGCTGCGGGTACTCACGCAGGTGCGCGGCGGGGCGTGGCAGCTGCACCAGGCCGAACAGTTCTTCGGCACGCTTGTAAGCCTGGCGGCGCGTGAGGTCGGTGTGGGTGAGCAAGGTTTCGGTCAGTTGCTCGCCCAAGGTCAGCACCGGGTTGAGGCTCGACAGCGGCTCCTGAAAGACCATGCCCAGCGCGTTGCCCTGCAAGCGGCGCATTTCTCGGGGAGACAGCTGCAGCAGGTCGCGGCCTTCGAACAGCGCCTGGCCGCTGAGCCTGGCGTTATCCGGCAACAGCCTGAGCAGCGCCAGTGCGGTGGTGGATTTTCCGCAGCCGGACTCACCGACCAACGCCAGGCTTTCGCCGGCCTCCAGGGTGAAGTCCAGCCCTTGCACGGCATCGAAACCTTCGTAACTCACGCGCAACCCGCGTACGTCGAGCAGGCTCATGGGATGTACCTGCGCAGGCGCGGATTGAGCGCGTCGTTGAGGCCGTCACCCAGCAGGTTGAAGGCCAGCACCACGGAAATGATCGCCACGCCGGGCAGTGCCGTGAGGAACCAGGCGCTGGCGATCTGTTCGCGGCCGCTGCCGATCATGCCGCCCCAGCTCGGGCGGTTCGGGTCGCTCATGCCGAGAAACGCCAGACCCGCTTCGATGAGGATCGCCGAGGCCACCAGAATCGAGGCGGTGACCACTAGCGGCGCCAGGGCGTTGGGCAGGATTTCGTGCAGGATGATCGAGCGGGTGCTGAAGCCCTGACTGCGCGCCGCGGTGACGAAATCGGCCTCGCGCAGGGTGCGAAACTCTGCGCGAATCAGCCGTGCCACCGTGGGCCACGATGACACGCCAATGGCCAGGGCGATGATGTTCACGGTGGGGTTGCCGATGGCGACGATGACGATCACCAGCAGGAACGACGGCACGGTCTGGAACACTTCGGTGATGCGCATCAGCACATCGCCCAGACGCCCGCCGTGGTACCCGGCCAGTGCGCCCGCCGTGACGCCGATCAACACGCTCAACAGCGTGCCGTACACCGCGATCAACAGCGATGCCCGCGCGCCATAGGCAATGCCGGCGGCCACGTCGCGGCCCAGGGAGTCGGTGCCCAGCGGGTAGGCCGGGTCGCTGAAAGGCCAGAGCATGGGTTCGGCGACCATCTCGGAGGGGTCGCCCGGAAAGAAATAACCGGCGCTCAGGGCCATGGCCAGGGTCGCCAGAAGAATGCTGGTGCCGGCCAGCGCCGCCGGATTACGCCGCAACGCACCCCAGACGCTTTCACTGTGGCCGGTGCGAGCCGGCTGGATTGCACTCATCGTCATTGGATGCTCACTGATCAAAGGTATTCATGTTCAGCCGGTGCCCTGTAACAGCACGGCTCAGTCATCATTCGGCTTGCACCCTCGGGTCGAGCCAGGCTTGCAGCAGGTCCATGGCGACGTTGACCACGACCACCAGAATCGACGACAGCAGGAGGATGCCGAGCAGCAGGTTGTAGTCCCGCGACAGCACCGCATCGAGGGTCAAACGGCCAAGGCCGGGCCAGCCGAACAGCGTCTCGGTCACCGCTGCGCCGCCCAGCAACGCCGCAAAATGCAGCCCGGCCATGGTGGTCACGGGGAGCAGGGCGTTGCGCAGCACATGGCGAACGGCGACGCGAACCGGATGCAGCCCCTTGGCCTTGGCGGTGCGCACGAAATCCTGGCGCTGCACTTCCAGCATCGAGGCGCGGGTCAGTCGGGCGTACAGCGCGATGTAAAAGGTGGCCAGGGTCAGCACCGGCAGGATCGCGTGGCGCACGCGGTCGAGCAGCCAGTCAACGCCGTGCAGGTCCATCCCCAGGGTTTCGATGCCGTCGCTGGGCAGCCAGCCGAGGCTCACGGAAAACAGCACCACGGCCACCAGGCCGATCCAGAAACCCGGCGTGGAATAGAGCAGCAGTACGATCAGCGACAACGCGCGGTCCGGCCAGCGCCCGACCTTGCTGGCCATCACCACACCGGCTGCGATGCCGAGGGCCAATGCCAGCAACAGCGCGCTGACCATCAGCAGCAGGGTGTTGGGCAGCCGGTCGAACACCAGCTGACTCACCGGCAGGTTGAAGCGCGGCGACAGCCCAAGGTCCAGATGCGCCAGGTGGCTGAGGTAGGCCAGCAACTGCTGACCCAACCCGAGATCCAGGCCGAAATGGCTGCGCCACTGGGCCAGGGTGGCCTCCGTGGCGCCCCCCGACTCGCTGGCCAGCACATCCACAGCGTCACCGGGTATCAACCGCAGCAACAGAAAGTTCAGCAACAGAATGCCGAACACTGTCGGGATGGCCTGCCACAGCGTGCGGCGGGCCAGGCGGAACATTCTCAGGCGCTCAGCCATGGGCGACCACTTCGCCACTGAGGTTCACATTGGCGAGGCTGCCGTCCAGGCCGTTGCCATCGGCTTCAAACCCGGAAACCCTGGCGTTGTACACCGTGACCTGCTGCTGCATGACCAGGGTGATGTTGGGCAGCTCTTCGATGACGATCTTCTGGAACGCCTTGAACAGGTCGCCGCGCTTCTGCTCGTCGGTCTCCACGGCGGCGCTTTCCAGCAGGCGATCGACTTCAGGGTTGTTGTAGTGCGAACCGTTGGAGAAGGGCAGGCCCTTGCGGAAGTTCTTCGACCAGTACAGCCGTTGCACGCCCACGGTGGGGTCGAACATGGTGCCCATGCCGACCACGGCAAAGTCGAAATCGCGGTCGGTGTAGATGCGTTTGGTGTAGGTCGGGAAATCCTGTGAACGCAGCTGCACGTCAATGCCGATACGCGCCAGCGCTGTGCGGATGTAGGCCGCCGTGCGCGCGTAGCTGTCGCCGTAGGGCAGCGGGTCGAGGGTCAGGCTGAAACGCGAGGTGCCCTTGAGCGGCAAGCCGGCCTGATCGAGCAGGGCGTTGCCTTTGGCCACGTCGAACGGGTATGGGTCTGGCCCGGTGTGGACGTACTGCGGGAAGCTCTTCGGAATCGGCGACACGCTGACGTCGGCATAGCCGTAATACACCACCTTCTTGATCACCTCGCGGTCGATGGCGTGGGCGATGGCCTGGCGCACTTCGTGGCGGCCGAGCAGCGGGTGGTCGAGATTGAACTCAAGCATGGTCGGCGTGATGCTGTAGGCGTAGCCGCGGGTGGTGTATTTGAGCTTGCCGGACTGGGTCAGGCGCTTGAGGTCGCTCAGCGGCACTGGGCTCTGGCCACCGGCGTCCAGGGTGCCGTTTTCAAAAGCGGCCAGGCGCGAGGCCGAATCAGGCACCACTTTCAAAAACAGCGTGTCGACCCCCGGCAGGCTCGCATCCCAGTAATCCGGGTTGCGCTCGTATTCGATGAAACTGCCACGCTGCCACTGCTTGAAGCGATAGGGGCCGGTGCCCACCGGGGCATTGTTGTGCGGGTTGCTCAGCGGGTCGCCCGAGGCGTACAGGTGCTTGGGCAGGATCGGTGTTTCACTGCCGGCGAAGGCGCGAATCAGGTACGGCGCAGGCTTGGCCAGCTTGACGATGGCGGTGTGATCGTCCGGGGTTTCGACACTGGCCAGGTTGGCAAATGTGCTGCCACCGCGCGGGTGGTAGCGCTTGTTGGTTTCCAGGGAAAACGCTACGTCCTGAGCCGTGAATGGCTGGCCGTCGTGCCATTTGACCCCTTCACGCAATTTGAACGTGTAGCTCAGGCCATCGGCCGCCGCTTCCCAGGACACTGCCAGGCCTGGTTGCGGCGTGAGGGTTTCGTCGTAACGCAGCAGGCCTTCGAGCACCTTGCTGCTGGCAGTGATGGCTGTGCCCGCCGAGGTGTTGAAGGAGCTCAGCGTCGGCGGCTCGGGGTTGACCAGCAGGTTGAAGATCCGCCGCCCCGTGACCGCTTCGGCAGTGGCTGCGGCCAGTGCGCTTGGCAAAAACGGCACGCTGGCGCCCAGCAAGGGCAGGGCGGACAGCCCTGCGATGAATTGACGACGAGAAAAAGGCATTGGGCAGTGATCCTTGAGCAAAGCGCTGCTTGAAAAAGGGTGTCAGAGGCGCAGACCGGCCTGTTTGAGCAAGGGCAGGACCCGCTCGCCGAATTGCTCCAGGTCTGGCTTGAAGTCGAAGAAGCTCAGTTGAATGCCGTCGATGCCCGCCTGCTTGAGGCGAATGATGTCGCGCACCACGGTTTCCGGACTGCCGACCAGCTGGATGTTGCCGCCGACATAACGGTGATCGGCCTTGTGGCCGCGCCAGGCGTGGGCGTCGCTGGCTTCCCGGGCGTGCCCTTCAAGCGTGCCGGGGTCGCCTGCCGCAGTGATCGCGGCATGGTGTTCCCAGGCTTCGGCGTCGCTGTCGCGGCAGATCACCAGCGGGTTGATCAATGTGCGGACGCTGCGCCCGTACCCCTGCGCGGCGTGTTTGATGCGCTGCAAATGCTCGGGCAGCTTGCTCAGGGCGTCTTCGATTTCGGCGCTGCCGGGGCTGGTGGTGAAGACGATGTCCGAATGCCGCGCGGCAAAGTCGATCCCGGCGGTGGAGCCAGTGGCGTTGACCAGAACAGGGCGACCGAAGCGCGGCTTGACGCTGCTGTAGGCCTCTTCGAGGCTGTAGTAATCGCCGTTGAAGTCGACGTTCTCGTTACTGGCCCAGAGTTTTTGCACCACCCGAATGAACTCGTCGGCCTGCAGGTAGCGCTGATCGTGCTCGATAGGCTCGTTGCCAAAACGGCGGTGTTCGCGATGACGATGCCCGGTGACCAGATTCAGGCCCCAGCGGCCTTGGCTGATGTGATCCAGCGTGGCGCCGAACTTGGCCAGATGCAGCGGATGCCACGGCCCGTACAGCACGTGCAGGGTGGAGATCAGCAGAATGCGTTCGGTCACCGACGCCAGCGCGGCCTGGGTGATGAACGCGTCGAGGGATTCATCGTGGTAGCGGATGTCGCCACCGTAGCCGCCTTTACCCAACCATTCGGCCAGGGCGAACACCAGATCGAAACCCAGGGCTTCGGCGCGCAGTGTCAGTTGCTTGTTGTAGTCGAACGACCAGTCCGTGCCACGGGGTAATGCCGATGCACTCCAGCCACCGGATTGAATGGGAAGAAACAAACCCAGCATTAACGGTTGGGCAAATGCTTTCGATAACGGGCTGTCGGGAAAGTCCAGCGGGGAACGATTAACAGACAATTGAAACACTCCGGCAATGAATGTTGTCGGTCAGTAATTGCAAAGGGTGTGCCGCCTATAAAAAGTTCAGGTTCACACACGGTAAACAGACGGGTCAAAGCGATGTAGCAGGGCGGGCGCTCTAGCGCAGGACTGCGCTGGTTTGGGGTCATCTGCGCGGACGCTGTTGCGGGCGCAACACTTGATCGTTTTCAAACAGCCAGCAAGCATAACAATAGTTGAAAACGTTATAGCGCAAGCCGCCGTTCATGTTGACGTTCAAATGCCGTGCTTATTATTGTCGCCGGCAGTTGGGTGGTCGGGTGACCAATCGTTGCCGTTGTTTTTAATGTAAGGGGTGTCGGTCGTTATTGAACTAAGTAGCGGGTGCGACGCTGTTTGTTTTTCTTTAGTTACTGGAGTTGCCATGAGTGCTATCCAATACCGTTCGCTGGGCCGTCACGGTCTCAAAGTCTCGCCGTTGACCCTGGGCACCATGATGTTCGGCGGGCAGACCGATGAGGCCGTGGCTAGGCGCATCACCGACAAGGCGTTCGAGCAGGGCGTGAATTTCATCGACACCGCCAACGGCTACAACGCTGGCGCTTCCGAAGAAGTGGTCGGTCGCCTGATCGCCGCCAAGCGCCAGCAGTGGGTGCTGGCGACCAAGTTCGTCAATCCCAACCCGGGCGGCGAGGGGCCGAACAATCGCGGCGCCTCGCGCAACAACGTGATTCAGTCCGTGGATGCCAGCCTCAAGCGCCTGAACACCGACTACGTCGACCTCTTTTACCTGCACCGCGAAGACCCGGAAACGCCGGTGGAAGAAACCCTGCGCGCGCTGTCGGACCTGATTCGCGCGGGCAAGATCCGCAGCTACGGACTGTCCAACCATCGCGGCTGGAAACTCGCCGAATTCAGCCGCACCGCCGACCTGCTTGGCGTCGAGCGTCCCGCTGCCAGCCAGCCTTTGTACAACCTGGCCAACCGGCAGATCGAAGTGGAGCACCTGCCTGCCGCCGATTATTACGGCATTGGCGTGGTGTCCTACAGCCCGTTGGCCCGAGGCGTGCTCACCGGCAAGTACGTGCCTGACCAGCCAGCCCCCGAAGGCACCCGCGCAGGGCGTAACGACGCGCGCCTGCAGCAGACCGAATGGCGCCCTGAATCCCTGAATCTGGCCCAGCGCATCAAGGACCACGCCCAGGCGCGCGGCATCACCAGCGGCCAATTCGCCCTGGCCTGGGTGCTGAACAATCGCCTGATCACCTCGGCCATCGCCGGCCCTCGCACCGAAGCCCAGTGGGATGATTACCTGCCTGCGCTGGAATACGCGTTCAGCGCTGAAGACGAGGCGTTCATCAATGACCTGGTGGTGACCGGGCATTCGTCCACGCCGGGCTACAACGACCCGAGCCACCCGTTTTTCGGCCGTCAGTCCCGGGTGTAAGCCCGGTCCGCCGAATTCTTGTTCCCACCAGGCCAACGGCTGCCACAGAGGAATGTTCACCATGCAAGAACGCAACAGCCGCAGGGCCTTCATCAAACAGGTCGCGTTACTGGGCACGGCCGCCGCCGCAGGGCTGATCCTGCCCGGCTGCGACAAGCCGGAAAAAACCGCAAGCGCCGCGCCTGCCGTGATCAAGAAGCGCTCCGATCAGGTGGTCAGCTTCAAATACCCGGACAACCCCTCGTTCGATCTGGTGTACCTGGCCGACTCGCTGGGTTACTTCGACGGCACGCGGACCAAACCGAACTACATCGGCAAGATCGCTGCGCCGCAGATCATCCCGCTGGTGGGCACCGGCGAAATCGATTTCGGCTCGCGCATGGTGCCACTGGTGATCTCGGCCATCGCCAGCGGGCTGGATTTGAAAGTGGTGGCCGCAGGGGGCAAGACCCTGCAGGAAGCGCCGCACATGAAGTACTTCGTGCGCGCCGACTCGGGCATCTTCACGCCCAAGGACATGGAAGGCAAAACCGTCGGCTTCAACAGCTTTGGGGCTTGCGCGGAGTTCGTCACCAAGAAGTACCTGCGCGAGCATCAGGTTGATGTCGACAAGATCAACTGGGTGGTGGTGCCGGACAACCAGGGCGAGCAGACCGTGCTCAGCCGCAACGTCGACATCGCCATCATCCACCCGCCAGCCTCCGGCGGCGCCGAACACAACCCCGAACTGCGCAAGCTGTGGAGCGACTACGACCTGGACAAGGGCCTGGGCGGCATGGCGCCGTACAGCGGCTACGGCCAGTTCATCCGCGAAAACCCCGAAGCCACCGAGGACTTCGTCGCCGCCATCGCCAAGGCCGCCAACTGGGTCAACGCCAACCCGGACGAGGCGCGCAAGATCGTCTCCAAACGCATCGGCACCCCGCTGGAACTGGTGGAGCGCTACGCCTACGTCGACGACCTGGTCGTCACCGAACCGCCGATTCAGTACTACATCGACATTCTCGAAAACGAGAAGAAGATCAAGCCCGGCGCGGTGGCCGTCAAGGATGTGTACACCAATCAGTTCAATGCGTTGGCCAAGGCGTAAGCCTCTCGCATAAAGCGCACTCGATTTGCTTTTGATTCTGGCCGAAGGCGGTAGGAGCTGGCTTGCCAGCGATCTGCCAGGAACCGGCAGCAAGACCGGTAGACGCGTTCTGTCTGGCCCAACCGAGGGCGTCGGATTTATGAGCGCTTTGCGCTCAATCGTCGGCAAGGTGGAGCGCCACCCCGGCGACTCCTAAGGCCTCCGGCCAGAAGCTCAGTTGCGTTTCACAATGAATTATCGGATTTGATCAAGAGGCATCAGTGCACAAAATCTCCACATCAAGCCTGCACATGGAATACCAGGCCCAGGACGAAGCCGGCAAAAGCGAACGGGTCGAGGTGCTCAAAGACTTCGACCTTGACGTGCGCGAAGGCGAATTCCTGTCGATCCTCGGCCCCTCCGGCTGCGGCAAGTCCACCTACCTGAACATCCTCGCGGGCCTGGCGCAGAAAACCGGCGGCACCCTGAACATCGACGGCAAGCCCCTGCAAGGCATCAACCGCAATCAGGGCGTGGTGTTTCAGGGCTACGCCTTGCTTCCCTGGCGCTCGGTGCTCGACAACATTGCCGTGGGCCTGGAAATCCGTGGCGTGGGCAAGGCCGAGCGGCGCGAGCGGGCGCGGGAGTATCTGGACCTGGTGGGCCTGACCGGCTTCGCCTCACGCTATCCCCATGAGTTGTCCGGCGGCATGCGTCAGCGCGTGGCCATCGCCCGATCGCTGGTCTACGAGCCCGACGTGCTGCTGATGGACGAACCCTTCGCCGCCCTCGACGCGCAGACCCGCGAGACCCTGCAAGACGAACTGCTGCGCATCTGGGACCTGCACAAGAAGACCATCGTGTTCATCACCCACAGCCTCGACGAGGCGATCTTTCTGTCCGATCGCGTCGCTGTGATGACCCCGCGTCCGGGGCGCATCAAGGAAATCATCGACATCGACCTGCCGCGCCCCCGGCTGCCGCAGCTGCGCAACAGCCATGCCTTCGTCCACTTGCGTCAGCGCGCCTGGGCATCGCTGCGTGAAGGCATGGGCGGCGTGGTGCCTGATGCCCTGGAAATCGAAGAAAGCGCCCGCCATGAAAGCTGGCAACAGATCGCTCGCCGCAGCGGTTATCGAGTGGGGGTTTGAGCATGGGCACGCACGTGGTTTTACCTCAGACTTTGACCGCACGCTGGGCGAGGGCATCGCGCCGCGCGCTGGACAGCAGCATCGGTATCATCGGTTTTCTCGCCCTGTGGGAGGCCTTGCCGCGCCTGGGCATTGTCAACCCCGGCTACCTGAGCCCGCCTTCAGCGGTGCTGGCAGCCATTGTCGACATGGCCGGCAATGGCGCGCTGATCAAGCACCTGCAAGCCAGTCTGATCCGCTCGCTGGCGGGGCTGGCACTGGCCATCGTCACCGGGATTTCTTTGGGCCTGCTCATGGGCTGGTTCGCGCGGCTGGAGCGGATTCTCGACCCGCTGTTGCAGTTCTTCCGCCAGACCTCGGCGCTGGCGCTGTTTCCGGTGTTTATCCTGTTTCTGGGCATTGGCGAGCTGTCGAAAATCGCGATCATCTTCTGGGCCTCGTTCTGGCCGATCCTGTTAAGCACCATCAGCGGCGTGAAGCAGGTCGACAGCCTGTTGATCAACTCGGCGCTGTCGATGGGCGCCAACCGGCGCTTCCTGTTTTTAAAGATCGTCTTGCCGTCGGCGTCGCCGTCGATCTTCACCGGGGTGCGCTTGGCCGGGGCTTATTGCATCACGGCATTGGTGGCGGCAGAGATGATCGGCGCCCATTCGGGGCTGGGCTTTCTCACGCTCAACTCTCAGGAGGTGTTTCAGATTCCCAGCATGTACGCCGGGATCCTGCTGCTGGCCGTGGTGGGCCTGTTGCTGAACTTCCTGTTGGCACTGTTGGAGCGGCGTTTCACCCGTTGGCGGCGTGGGCTGAAACATGCGGGGTAGGTCAGGTGCAGCGTTCACCGGCGGCTGGATTCGCTGGAGCCTGGCCGGCCTGATCGGCGCTGGCGCCGTGTGCGCCCTCTGGTGGCTGCCGATGATCGACGGTGCTGAGCAGAGCCCAGGCCCGGTATTGGCCAAAGCCCAGGCGCAGCAGGTATTCCGCGTGGGCGTGCGCAGCTACCCGAGGCCGACCTACAGCACCGAGGCGCTGGTGTCCGAGCCCGATGAAATGGACAGCGAACTCGCCTCGGCGTTGGGGCGCTATCTGGGTCTGAACGTGCAGCTGGTCGCCATTCCCGCACAGGACATTGCAGGGTTTCTGCGCAAGGGCGAAGTCGACGCCGTGATTGCCGGGAGCCTCGATATTCCGGGCCTCGAACGACAACGAGCGGCCCTGAGCGACGTGCCCCGCGCCTACGACAAAGGCGCGCTGCTGAGCCTGCGCAATGTGCCGTCTTCCTCGATCAAGGGCCAGACCGTCTGCATCGCCAATGGCAGCCCCTGGACCCACACCTTGCAGCACCAGGGCGCGCAGATTCAGACCTACGTCTCCGGGATCCGCGCTGCCACCGCCTTTATGGCCGGCGACTGCCAATTGCTGGCCGACGAGCGAACGGTGCTCGCCAGCCTCTTGCAAACCCCCGACTGGCGCTTCTACCGCATGCTCCCACAAACCCTGGACGCCAGCAGCGACGCCCAGGTCTACCTCGCGCAGCCTGACCCGAAAAGCCTGCGTTTGCTACAGGCGGGGCTACGCGACTGGCAATCCCGGGGCGGCCAGGAAAAAGCCTGGGATTTGCACAGCAATGCGTTTCTGGTGGACAGCATGAAGATCAGTGACGGGTTGGTTTGTCATTGATCTTCAGCGCGGGCGAGTCACTGTTGGCCAGGCAACAGTGACCGTGCAGAGGCATTTGAAAACATACAGTTACGCACGCTGTTGAAGCCCGTCAGGCCTTGAAAACCGCTGCTTTGACACATGGCACAGAGCCTGCAATGCCCCTGACATTCCCATGCACCTGCGCTGCTCATCCAGCCCGGCGCAGCCACTGTCAGGAGTTTACGTGTCCACTGCCCATTCCCTTCCGTCGTCACCTGCGTCCGCGCAGGCGACCGTGCACGCTGATACAGAACTGGCGTCACCCAACGACGTCAGCGTGGTCCTGCACTTCCACAACCTGAGCAAACGCTACCCGGCCCGTCGCGGTGCCACGCTGCTGGACGCTGTGAGCGGGATCAATCTGCAGGCAGTGGCAAGTCGACCCTGCTGCGGCACATCAACCGCCTGATCGAACCCAGCGAAGGCACGGTATTGCTGGACGGCGCGGACATCAGCCAGCTCAAAGCCGATGCATTGCGCCAGGTGCGTTCAAGACGCATCGGCATGGTCTTTCAGCATTTCGGCCTGTTGCCCCATCGCAGCGTGCGCGACAACGTCGCCTTGCCGCTGGAACTGCGCGGCGTGGCCGAATCGCTGCGCCATGCTGCCGCCGACGTGCAACTGCGGGACGTGGGGCTGGAGGGTTGGGGCGATCATTTTCCCGGCGAGCTTTCAGGGGGCATGCAGCAACGGGTCGGGCTGGCGAGGGCGCTGATCAGCGAGCCGGATATCCTGCTGATGGACGAGCCGTTCAGTGCCCTCGACCCGACCATCCGCCGAGACTTGCAGACGCATTTTCTGCAACTGGTCAAAGCCCGTGGCATCACGACCTTGCTGGTCACCCATGATCCCGCCGAGGCCCTGCGCCTGGGCGACCGCATTGCCGTGCTGCGCGGCGGCCGGCTGATTCAGGTGGCCACCCCGGACGAGATTCTCGCCGCACCTGCCGATGCCGAAGTGGCGGATTTCTTCCGCGATGAAGGCCCGAACAATGCCCCGCTGACGATCAAGCCCGCTGCCATTCTCAAACCGCTCAGCGACATCCGGGCCCAGCCACAACCGGTCAGGCGATACCGCGCTTGGCAGGCGCTGCTGCTGGGGCCGGCAGCGTTCGATTCAACGGCGCGGGCAGGGCGGTTCTGGCCTTTGCTGGTGGCCGAACTCGCGGCGCTGGCAGCCTTGGGTTTCGGCGTGCAGCAGGGCAGCGGGTTGTTGCTGTTGGTCGCTGCGGTGCTGTTGGCCGCGAGCCGGATCACCAGTGCCGTTTTGGCCCCGACCCTCAAACGTTCAGGCGGATGGGGGCTGGCGCTGGCTGTGCAACTGATCATTCAGGCGCTGGTGTTGTGGCGCGCATGGGTGCCTGGGGCAGCAGGCCCGTGGCTGCAGTTTCCCCCCGAGCGCAGCTGGATGCTCGCCACTGCTGAGGTCATCGATCAATTGATCGGCTGGTCCCAGGCCACCTTTGAAAGCAGCTTTGTCGGGGTGATCGTCACGGTTCGCACCGTCATTGATGGCATTGAAGGCGTGCTGGGCTGGCTGCCATGGCCGGTGGCGGCGTTGAGCCTGGTGTTTCTCGCCTGGCGTTCGGCGGGGGCTGCCCTGGCACTCACCAGCGCGGCGGCGCTGGCCTATATCGGCTTTTTCGGGTTTTGGGAT
>Ga0213820_1000584_pt1 | contig 23449 bp, 19 predicted proteins | sample MC6MC0910MG_FD_179889 | JGI IMG/M metagenome (GOLD analysis project Ga0213820, IMG submission 179889) | Enriched soil aggregate microbial communities from Iowa State University, Ames, United States - MC6-MC0910-MG | ecosystem: Environmental > Terrestrial > Soil > Unclassified | place: USA: Iowa... | reverse complement strand
TAGGCGTTCTGTCATCCCCTCTGGAACCCCGTCTTGATGACTAAATTCATTCGTAAAATCACTTGGCTCTTCTTTTGCCATATTCGTTGTAACGCCTTCAAATAACTTAATTAACCCTGCTCGTTCCTCAGGAGACATGGTTTTGGTTGCTTCTGCTAATTTTTTTGAAAAATCACGAATATCCAAATTACTTACCTCTCATTCAGTTTATTTTTTGATACTTATATGAGAATTGATATAACTTACATGGATTCAGCCGAATCTATATAACTATCAATGTCCTTCGATAGCATTCTTCAAAATAGACTTCAGCAGTTCAATGTCTTCTAACTTATATTCAGTAGACTGAGCAGCACTTACATCCGAAAGCGCTTCTTCTGTTAACACTCCATTTCTAATCTCTTCTGTCTTTCGGACACCGTATCCAACCTTACGGATATAGATTAGATTCATTGGTGAAACATTATCGGTAGTAATCCCCACACCTGCAGATCCGCTGCCAAGAGTCATTGCAGGGAATAGATTCGTTGTCGCACCCATACTTCCAAAAGTAGCTGGGGTATTAACAAGTACTCTGCCTACGGGTTTTTTTAAGGCAAACTGGCGAATGACTGCTTCATCTGTTGAGTGAATGACAAGAGTATGACCGTTCCGCTCACTAATTAACAATTCAATACACTTTTCACAAGCATTCATCCAATCGTCTTCTATGTAATAGGCCAAAACAGGACAAAGCTTTTCTTTGGAATATGGATTAGTATCGGAAACGTATTTTTGCTCTGATATCAGGATCAGCACACTGTCTGGCACATTAAAACCAGCTTGCTTAGCCAATTGCTGTGCCGATTTACCAACCATTTCTGTATTCGCCCTTCCGTCCGACCGGAAAAAGAGAGACCCTAGTTTATGTGATTCCTCTTCTGTCATAAAATACGCGCCATTATTCTGAAACTCTCGCCTTACTTCTGAAGCTATACATCGATCTACTACAACTGCTTGTTCCGCTGCAGATACAACTCCATAATCAAATGTTTTACTGGCAATAATATCCTGTACCGCCTGTTTGATGTCAGCTGAACGTTCAATAAATGCAGGGCCATTGCCATTTCCTCCATAAATAACAGGCTTTCCTGACCTTTGTGTTGCTTTTAGCATACTAGGAACACCTGTATTCATAATCAAGGAGGTAGCGGCATGATTCATTAATTGGGATGTTCCACTAGGCGTAACCTTATGCAAGTAAGAAAGGGCTCCTTCTGGCAACCCATATCCCTCAGCAGCGCGGATCAAAATGTCTAGTGTCTTACCAATTGTATTTTTCGCTCTAGGATGTGGTGAAAAGATGATCGCATTGCCGGACTTTATTGCTATTAATGCCTTATAAATAGTAGTGGAAACTGGGCTGGTCGCAGGACATAGAGCAATAATGACGCCGATTGGGACACCGATATCCATTGTCTTGCTTTGTGTATCATCGTTAATAATCCCTACATAAGTCATTCCTCTTAATCTGTTAATCAGGTATCTATTAATGAACTTGTTCTTAACATACTTATCTTGCCATTTTCCATAATCCGTTTCATCACTGGACATCATGGCAAGTTCACGTGCATGCTTGTCTATCTCTTCTACCATGCGCTCAACAATCTCATCCAGTTTTTTCTGCGGAAAGGTTGCTAGCTTTTTTTGTGCTTCGCGTGCATTTTCCACAAGAATTCGAGCTTCTTGGATGGAGAGCAAATCATTATCAATAATATTCATTTCTAACTCTCCCTTTCATTCCAACCGCACATTAACCAAGCAAGTTTTCGATTGAATAACGCGCAATAATTTTTTCAATATCGGCATGCGGTCTTGCGATAACAACAGAACTGTAAACTTGAGAACCCATATCTTCTACAGCTTTTACGCCAGTGCTTACAGCTGTTCTACAAGCCCCAACGTCACCGCGAACTAACACAGAAATATATCCTGAAGCTACATTCTCAAAACCAACTAACTCGACATCCGCTGCTTTGCACATGGCATCTGCTGCCTCTAAGACATACACTATGCCAAATGTTTCTATTAAGCCTAACGCTTCATAATTATTCATATTAGTTAGTCCTTTAACTTTTTTTATTTATCAATGTCATATAAAGAAACAATGTCACCAACACTTTTAATTGGGCGCGGCATAACATTATGTGCTGTTAATTTACCGATTGCGGCAGCAGCTTCAGCGCCTGCTTCCACTGATGCTCTTACAGCGGCAACATCCCCCTTCACCATAATCGTAACTAAAGTGGAGCCTACGTTTTCGTATGATACTAGCTCCACATTTGCTGCCTTTAACATTTTATCTGCTGCCTCTATCGCCGGTACCATACCGACTGTTTCAACAAGACCTAAAGCCTCATCTCCTCGATACCTCATCTTATGTCCCCCCCCCTGCTGGTAAAATCAATTATTTTTGAACTCATTGAATTGTTAAATTAGTCTTTAATGTATTTATTAATTGTATCTGCGCCTTCTTCGTGTGCATGATAGTAAATTCTTATTTCACCAGCTTGGTCTAATTCGAATCTTGTTTCTTCAAGAAGTCCGTTCGCTTCTGCTGTCATTAACGCTGAAATGACAGCTTTTTTATTAAGCGCTTTAAATTTGCCATATTCTCCTCTTAAGGACTCTATGACTTCTTCTGCACATGCCTCATCCACTTTTGTGAAGTGTTTTAGAATTGCGTAGTTAAGCGGTTTCATAAATGCCTCTCCTTTATTAGCCTACTTTCTTTTGATCCATTGGCTCTTGATTACCTTTTTTCCTAAATAAATCCAGTGGATTCATTGCAATAACCAAGATACCAAAAACCATCAATACAGCTGCAATCCAAACGATAGGGGGTAATGCCCAACCCTTCATACCGGCGAAAACTCCAAGTACGATCCAGCAGCAGAATGGTCCCCAGAAAGAGTAGGTACCATTACAAGCCATACCTAGAGCGGCACCACACATACTGTTACCTCTATACCAGCTCATGTATGAAATAAAGGCACAAAAACCAGCTAAAGCAATCCAAATCATTGCAGGACCACTTGTAAATGCCTGAACAGCAAGGTCTGCTGAAATTGAAACATCGCCTGACAACATTCCAAAAATAGGAAGGAGAATAATAAGATTTGAAAGACCTGAGATGCTTTGACGAATCGTGATGCCGATCTCATAGTCAATCATGGATGTACCGTAACCTGCTACACAGCCTTCAAAGCCCCAGCCAAGAGCTGCAATAAAGGCAATACAAATACCTAAGAACATACCTTCTGGTGCATCACCGCTAATACTTGTGCTGCCAATCATAAAACTAGCAGTTACACAAATCGCTATCCCCAGCATCATCCGTTTCGTTAATTGCTGCTTAAATAAAATTCTTCCTAAAATTGCACCAATTGCCGGACAAAGAGCTGTTATTGGAATAACAATAGAACCAGCCATCTGGAGACCAACCACATATGCTGTACTTGAAATAGGACCTCCTACAAGTGCTGCTAAAATCATCACACGACCTGGTTTGGTATTAAGCGTTCTAATGAAATCTCCCATTTTACTTTTTACACCAATATTCAGTAATGCCCATCCCGCGCTGCATGTATCATTAACAGCGCTTCCAAGAGCACCAAGTAAATAAGTAATAACAAAGGCGGATAAAGCAGCTGTGTTGGCACCATACCAGTCACCCCAAACCCCCTTCGACATACCTAATGTCAGGAATGCTGAGTAGAATCCATACATAACACCTGAGAATAAAGCGATTATGATACCCTTTTTAAAAAATTGTGATGCTAACTTATTTTTAGCTGTAACTGCAGCAGCATTAGCTGCTCCTGTCACTTCTTTCATAGACACAACTCCCTTTCTATTAAATTTTTTAAAAAATTTACAATAAATATAAACTTATAAAGGAAATTCTTGCTGAGCTTTATCCGATCTTGATTACCTTTATAATTTATCTTTACTTGGTAAAACATTATTTTTGGTATTTCAATTTTCTAGAACAGCTTAATCATAACTGAACAAGGAATTTTATTATGGCATTACAGGATTAATTTACTGTAGAATATCCTTCAGTTTTTTGCTGTTATTGTACAATCGTTACTTTTTTTCCATTACTGCTACCTTACTTATATTTTCAATTGGATTTATAGGATTTTATAGAAGCATTTAACTCGATATTTTCTATTCCAAGACAAAAAAACGCCTTGATTTCTCAAAGCGTTTATCTAATCATTAAAAAATATTAAATTAGTTATCTAGATTTTTACCATATCGGCAATTGAACAATCTGATAAAAAAGTGAGTGCCCTGACATTTTTTCGAAAGCGTTCATATCTATACACGCAGTAGTCGAGGAAATCGTCACCATTATAGTGTCTAATCAGTGCCCATACTGTCCAAAGCAAATCTTGTGCTAAAATAAATGATTTTATCTTTAATACTTCTACAGTAGCCGGTATTTGGCCATAGTATTCCAAAAGAAGATATTCAATGGATTCCTCAGTCAGTTTTGATTCAAGAATATACGCAGCCACATCCCAGCTTGGATCGTTCATTCCTGAGTATTCCCAGTCTATCAGAAAAGCTCTGCCATTGTCGTTAACCAAGAAGTTTTCAGGCACTGTATCATTATGACAAGGACAAGAATTTGTAGAAGTAATATTTTTATGAGCAAATTCTAGCAGTTTATTTTTTAAGTCAGCATAGTCAAAGAAAAAATCACCGTTAAGCTCTCTCACTATCTTTTCATACTTTTGTAATTCCTTGTGCCAATCAAAGGAATTAGGAAAACGAACTGGGCTTGAGTGAATTTTTTTCATCAAACTTGATACAGCTCTCAAGTTTCCCTGGCTGCACGGGTCAGAAAAAGCCACGTTTTTACTATTTTTAATGTATGCACTAATTTTAATTCCACTGAATTCATCAAAATAAACAATCTCAGAATTCAAGCCAAGCTCTGAGGCAAGCTTATTGTTAACCTTTTCAATTTTTCGGTCGATGATCTGATTGGTCATTCCACCTGGCTGCCGAATTACATATTCAGTTCCCTTAATGTTCATAATATAGTTGTAATTGGTGAGCCCGCCTGCAAAACGGGATTTATCGAATATAATGCTGTCATCATTAAATAAGAGACGAAGCTTTTCTTGTACTATTTCTTCCATTTTCATAACTATTCCCACCAATGCACATTAAATTCTATTTATTAATTAAGAGATTACAAGCAACGGTCGACAAAACAGTTTAATAAAACCTTCACAAAGCTGATTTAAACATTCAAATTATAGCAATAATATTTACCAGATTCAATGCAATGTTTCCATGTCTTTACAACCCTTGTTAACCGTCAATATAACGATTGTTCAAGAAAAAAGATTATGTGCAATGTCTAATTTCAATAGGATAGATAATGCTATATCCTTATAGCGAATCTTCAAGATATTAATCATTTAGTATGCTATCATATGAGCATTATTAATCATCTTAGTAAAGATAACCAACAGTGTAAATGCAATAAATCTAAAAAAAGAGTAAGTACAATAGGAGGGAACTATCATAGAAGAAACATTTTTGCTTAAAACCAAGGTCTATTTTAACAATCAATCCCTAAAGTCTTTAAGGAAGATTAGCGGAAATAGAGCATTTATTGTGTCGGACTCTATCATGGAATCTCTGGGATATCTTCAAGAGGTGGTTGATCACCTAAATGAAGCAGGAATTAGCTCAACTGTTTTTACAGGGGTGCGCCCTGATCCGGATGTAAGTTTAATTGCAGATGGGCTGAAGCTTTACAGAAATAGTGATGCAGATGTTCTCGTTGCAATTGGCGGAGGCTCTGCAATTGATACGGCTAAAGGCATCCTTTATTTCATGCAAAAGTTTGAAAGCATAGAAGGATTAGAAATAAAAAAACCACTCTTTATCGCAATCCCCTCTACTAGTGGAACAGGATCAGAAGTAACCGACTTTTCTGTGATTACCTCCGAAGGTGAAAAAGTAGTCATTATTGATGAATTGATTTCACCAGATATAGCGATACTTGACTCTACCTGTATTCAACATGTTCCTCAACGTGTGGCAGCAGATACAGGGATAGATGTTTTGGTTCATGCCATTGAGGCCTATGTTTCAACAAAAGCAACCGACTTTACCGATGCTCTAGCAGAAAAAGCAATTAAACTTATATTTGAAAACCTTGAGTCGCTTTACAAGGACACAAAGAATGACCAAGCAAGGGATCGAGTCCTAAATGCTTCCTGTATAGCAGGAATGGCCTTTACAAATGCGGGTCTTGGCATTAATCATAGCCTTGCACATGCTTTAGGGGGGGCATTCCATATTTCACACGGTCGCTCGAATGCGCTTTTGCTTCTTGCGGTTATCGAATATAATGCCGAGCTAAGCGGAAGTGCCAGCAGTTATGCTGCCGAGAGATACGCAAAACTCGCAAAGATTCTAGATCTTCCAGCCAGGACACGTCGTGAAGGAACCGTTAATTTCATGTTTGCTATTAAGAAACTGATAAAAGCACTAGGAGTCGAAGAGAATATAAGGGCCCTTGGTGTGGATCAAATCGAGTTTGAAAAAGCACTAGAACAAATGAGTGAAACAGCTTTTCAAGATCGGTGTACCCCAACCAACCCAAAGCAGCCTTCAAAGGAAGATTTGATACTAATCTATCAAAAGTGTTATTGATTGTGTAAAATAGCTTAGAAAAAGTAAGTTAACTCATAACCTCCCAATTGATTTTTCAATTGGGAGGTTTTTTTGCTCTAAACTAGCAATGACTAAACTCAAAAATGAGATGGAATCTTCACAATAAGCTTGAAATATGCTATTTTTCTTTTGCTATAATGATGAAAGGATGGTTCTTACTACCCTAATTTACTCTTATTATCATTATCAACAGCTGGCCGCGAGGTGTACTAGAATGAATACAACCGATAATTCTCTTAATAAATTAATTGCTTCTAATATTTATGCCCGCTATAGCGGAATTTTATCCTTATCCGATATTTCCTTGTTTATGGTAGATACTAATGGGCAGATTTTGCTTGAGTTAATCCCATCACCCGATTTTTGCACTCATATATGCCGAGAACGGGGAGACCAGGTATGCCCCGACTACAATTGCCGGTTTAATACATGCGATGAGGGCAGCTTCGTCTGTAGATATGGTCTCGAAAACATCCTTTTGCCTATTAAGGTGCAGGATGAGACTCTAGGATATATAGCCGGAATGCAGGTATATTCACAAGATACCGAATATCAAAAATATATGATTGATATTCAGTCACTTAAAAATAAGAAAAACGCAGAACTAGAATTTATTGCTAAATCTATCTCCTCACTGAAAACTGTCGAACCTAATAAAATTAAAATACATGAACAATTATGCAGCCACATTGCTAAGAATATTTCGATTGACTTGTCCGAAAGTGTCAGTCATGCTAATTCCGATGTAGCAAGGTTGTCGATTGAAAAGGAAATGCTTGAGAAAAAGATTATCGATTTAGAAGCAAAGAACATGTCGCTGGTCATCAATCCACATTTCTTGTTCAATACCCTGAATTGCATTGCCCGTATCGCATATTTTGAGCATTCCCACACAACCGAGGAACTAATCTACTGCCTGTCCGATTTGTTACGATACAATCTAAAGCAGGAAGATAAGCTGCATACCGTTGCTTCTGAAATAGACAATATTAAGAAATATCTATACATACAAAAGGCCCGATTTAAAAACCGTTTGGAATATAACATTGATGTGCCAGAAAAAATTAAGTCCTATAGAATCCCTAACATGGTGATTCAACCTATTGTTGAAAATGCACTTATTCACGGCATTACTCCAAAGCGTGACGGAGGCAAAATTAGTATTTACGCGGAAGAAGCTAATAAGGTAATCATTATTTCGATTGCAGATAATGGAAATGGTTTTCCAAAGGATGTATTAGCTAAGATACAAAATGCTGAAAATAATTCGGGTCTAGGGTTTCGGAGTACGAACCAACGTTTAAAAAGATATTATGGGGAATGTTACGGATTGGAAATCGTAAAATCTGACTACAGCGGTAGTACGGTTACCATTAAAATTCCCACTCAACCGATAGGAAGGTGCTAGCGATGAACGTTGTCTTGATTGTTGAAGATGAAATACTTGAACGTGAGTTCCTTACATTACTTGTACGAGATGAGCTTCATCCGGACGATAAGCTGTTAACTTGTGAGAGCGGAGCTCAGGCTATTCAACTTGCAAAACAGTATCGGCCCAATATCATTTTAATGGATTTGATGATTACCGAAATAGATGGACTGACTGCCATTCAGGAAATCAGAAAATTTTTGCCTAACTCATGTATTACTATCTTGTCAGCCTACTCAGAGTTTTCATATGCACAAAAAGCGATTAGTCTTAAAGTTTTCGAATATCTTTTAAAGCCCGTTAAACCTATTTTGTTCAAAGAAATATTTAACAAAATGTTGAAAACGTTATCAAACGGTACAGTACTGGTTGAGGAAAAGCCTATGGAATTGAGCAGTGAAACAACGGAAGATCGACATTACTTTATCGAAGAATCCATAAAATATATTAAAGAGCATTTCAGGGAAAAATTGACCTTGGAAATGGTTGCATCCAAGGTGTTTGTGAATCCCAAATACTTTAGCCATGTTTTTAAAAAGGAGCAAGGTGTCGCTTTTACTGATTATATTAATCAACTGAGAATGGAATATGCCTGCAGATTGTTGGAAATAACCAATTATCAAGCTTACCGGATTTCATATGAATGCGGTTTCTCAGATCCTTCATATTTTAACAGGGTATTTTGTGCAAAAATGAACATGACTCCCCAAGCGTATAGAAAATATGTTCATGCCTTAAAACAGAGTGATTCAACTGATAAAATTAATGTTGGCTGTTAATATTAATTAGATTTCCCCACCTCCAACATTTTGTTTATTGCTACCGACACTGACTGCAAATCTCTTTTATTAGAAGGTTTGCAGTTTTCTTTTATATAAGTTTAAATTTGGAAGATTTGAGTAGTGGAAAAAAGAGGAACCATATAATTAGTCCCTCCAGTTACCTTATATGTTTTGCTCTGCTTCATAATCCAAGACAGTAATATTTCGTTTAAGTAATTTAGTTTGGAATAGCATATAGAAACAACCAATTCCCACCCAAACAATTCCCCCGATCAGTGCATCAACATGTAGGTTATACCACAGGATCCCTGTCGAACCAGCTCCTAATATTGGCATAATTAAATAGGAGAAAATATCTTTTTTCGTTTTGTATCTTTTTTGCCGGAAAATGAAATAGGCGATTACTGATAAATTCACAAATGTAAAAGCAGTTAACGCTCCAAAGTTGATGACGGCGGAGATTAATTCTAAGCTAGGAGAAATGGCAAGGAGAGAAACTAGTCCTACTAAGATGACATTAAAGACAGGCGTCCGAAATTTAGGATGAACATAGCCGAATAACTTTCTTGGCAGTACACCGTTTCGCCCCATAACATACAAGAGTCTTGAAACGCTTGCATGTGAGGCAAGGCCTGAAGCAGCGGTAGCTGCAAACCCCCCGGCTACAAATAGCAGTTTGAATAATGTACCGCCTACATAGTAGCCGATTTCAGGCAATGGGTCGTCAACAATGCTGAATTTCGAATTATCTGGAAATAAAGCTTGTGAGAAATAAGCACCAATGAAGAAAATAGCCCCGCCAAGTAGGACTGTCAACATGATCGCTCTAGGCAAGGTTTTGTCATCCTTAGCTTCCTCGGCATACATAGTAACAGCATCAAACCCAATAAAAGAAAAGCAAACCACTGTGGCCCCTGTTAAAATATGACCAAGCTGTAAATTGGAATGAAATAGTGGTTCCGTGGTAAAGACTGTTCCCTGTCCCATACCTTGCATGAGCTTAATAATGGCAAGGACAACAAAGGCCCCAATTAAGACCGTTCCGAATATAACTAGTATCGCATTCAAATTGGATGTATTCCGCATACTCCAAACATTAAAGGCAGTAACGATGGCCACATACACCACTACCCAAACCCAAGCCGGGACTTCAGGAAATAGGGCAACCATATAAATACGGATAATCAGTGCATTCACCATCGGCAGCAATAAATAATCCAGTAAAGCTGTCCATCCAACTAGAAATCCGAGATGTGGGTTCATGGTTTCTCTAGTATAGGTATAAGCCGACCCGGCGCTAGGGAATACCTTGACCATCTTCCCGTAACTTACTGCTGTTAACGCCATAACAATCAAAGCAGTAATGTACGCAAGTGGAACTAAACCATTCGTTTCTTTAGACACAATTCCAAAGGTATCAAAGACAACAGTAGGGGTCATATAACCTAATCCTAGTCCAACGATTGCCCACATTCCTAGTGACCGTTTAAGAGTAACATTCTCCAACTTTACCATCTCTCCTTTAATCGGCGATGAAAGCGATTTCATATTTATTAACAATCTTAATTGAAAAACGGAAGACTTAAATTAATTACTATTTACCCATTCCATAGAAGTCGCAAAATACATGGATTCATGGTCCGTGGGAAGATAATTAGGTAAAATATATTTATATAGAAATCCATTTTTTAATTGAAATGTTAAAACAGGATCAAATATTTTATTCTGTATTACTTTTCCCACATAATCATCCGCTGTCATTTTGTCAGCATATTTATAATAGTTTGGAATTCTTCCACCAAACATAATAGAATGTAAGCCGAGATTTTTACATAATTTTCTTCGAGCATTATAAAAACTCTTACCAATTTTCAATCCTCGAAATTTTGGATGGACAATTACATCTATTCCGTATAGGTTTTTTCCATTAGGGTTGTGGTTCTTGATATTACCATTGTCTGATATCTCAGCCAGCGTATGGTACTTAGGATATTCTTCAATATTCACGATTACACTTGAGCATGAACCGATGATTTCCCCATTAAATTCAACACAAAATTGTCCTTTCGGGAAATGATCAATTTGACTTAAAAAATTTTCTTTTGTAAAAGCTATTTCAGGAGGATCAAAACATATTCGTCCAAGTTCAGCTATACGTTCTGTATCCTCCGGGCGACTATTACGTATGATTAAATCTGTTTTGTTTACTATCTGTTCCTCTTTAAATTCTAAATTTCTATTTTCATTACTCATAACATATCCTCCTCACTCACTTTGTAGAAGAACTATCCAATAAGGATCGAAACAAACTTCTTTTCAAGATACTCTTGAATACCTTGTTTTCCTCCTTCTTTTCCAATTCCGCTTTCCTTAAGACCACCAAAAGGAGATTGAGTAACAATAGGGGCCGGGTCATTTATGCCAACAATTCCATAGTCTAGTTCACGCATCATTCTCAACCCTATACCCAAATCACTTGTATAGCAATACGCTGCAAGCCCATAGTTTGTATTATTTGCTTTTTCGATCACTTCTCCTTCACTTTTGAAGGTGAAAATGGGTACAACTGGACCAAAGGTTTCTTCCATTGCAATTTTCATCCTGTCATTCGCATGATTAATAACTGTTGGTTTATAAAAACAACCGTTGAGATTTGAAAATTCCATCCTTTCCCCGCCACAAAGAATTTCTCCATTATGTTCAATAGCATCTATCACATGACTTTCGACCTTTTTTAAAGCCTGTTCATTAATAAGCGGGCCAACTTGAGTGCTTTCATTTAGGCCATTCCCGACGATTAATTGTAAAGCTTTCTTTGCAAGCTTATCCCCAAATTCCTCTGCTATTTCCTCTGCCACATAAATACGATTCGTGCAAATACATGTTTGGCCATTATTCACAAATTTTGTACTGATTGCTCCTTCAACAGCAGCATCCATATTTGCATCTTCAAACACGATAAACGGCGCATGGCCTCCGAGTTCCATTGAAATTTTTTTTACTGTGTCCGCTGAATCTCGTATCAGTTTTTTCCCAACCGTTGTTGATCCTGTAAAGGTGATTTTACGAACAAGCGGATTACTCGTAAATTCAGCACCAATTTCTTCTGCAGGTCCGATAACTAAATTGACAACACCCTTAGGCAAGCCAGCTTTATGAAAGCATTCGAATACTTTTATCGCCGTTAATGGAGTGGATGGGGCAGGCTTTAAAACCACCGTACAACCCGCCGCTAATGCCGGTGCTATCTTTCTAGTTACCATTGATAATGGATAATTCCAGGGTGTAATCGCTCCTACTACACCAATTGGTTGTTGAACCAGCATTAAATGTTTATCTATTTGTGGAGCTGGAATGGTTTCTCCATAAATCCTCTTTGCTTCTTCAGCAAACCACTCTACATAGTTGGAACCACTTATGATCTCGCGCCTTGCTTCTGTAATCGGTTTTCCCATTTCCTTCGTGATAATTTGAGCGATTTCTTCCCCATTTTCTCTGATTAAATCAGCAACTTTCTTTAATAATTGTGCCCTCTCCTGACCGCTGGTTTGTTTCCACGTTTGAAATGCAACATGTGCCTTTTCAATCGCTTCTCTAGTTTCTTCTTTACCACAATAAGCTACTTCAGAAATTTTTTCACCAGTAGCAGGATTATAAATTTCGAGCGTATTTCCAGAAAGGGAATGTCTCCATTCCCCATTTATATACAACATCACATTACCTCCCGCTATTAAACTTCTTCATAAAACGACTCAGATGGCTTTCCAATGCAAAGCAGCATTTTCCTTTTCGATAGATTCATAATGATAGAGAATACGGTTTCCATGCGCCTATGCTCTGGCACAAACTCATTTTCAAAGTGATTGATAGAATTTGGTGCATTAAATTGGTCGGAAAACCATTCTTTAAATGCATCCATATTAAGAGGTTCCTTGTTCATTATTTTCCTGCTGATTAGTTGTTCTGCACGTTTTTTTCGCAGCATAGAATCTTCGAATATAAACTCATTCATGTCGGTTAAACCATTCTTTTTTAAAGAATGTGAGAGAAGATGATTCGTGTGAACTAATCTCCCGTCATTTTCTCCCACCAAATCAATTCCAACTGGGGAAACCTCGACATTTACGGCTATCCCATTTCCTTTTTGGTCATCGTATCCAATTAAATAGCTGGCTGCAGCTGCAATATTTCCCCCCTTTATTTTAGAAATAGCTTCAGATAAAGAATAGGAATCCAACACTGCCCGCAGCCCAATGTGAATAGGTATAGTATCACTACATTTGTTTGTTAATAAGGCATTAAAACAAACACCCAAGCCATTTGAATTAAAGCCAATTTTTCCAATCATCCCTCCTTCGGTCACTATTTTTACAATGGGCTTTGACGGTTTATGAATCTCCAATAATACTAGACTGTTTTTTTGCTGTGCTTTCCAATCCCAGTTTTGACCGATAATGGTCTCTTCAATAAGTGGTGATGTAATGGCGATTGCTGTACAGCCATCCGAAAAATTACTGCCATGATAATCGGCCAATGCAATCTCGCTCCTGGCATTAAGGGCTAAGATATCTTCAAAATCAACCCCCGCTCCCTCTGCCACTCCTTCCATTTCCTCAATTAACTGGTGATCGAGTTTCTCTATTGCATTCACATGTTGTAATGCAACCTCTCTAGCTTGTTTCCATGTTAACTTTTTGTATCCATAAAAAAGTTTTTCGTATGTTTCTAAGCTTTGCATTACTTGATCACTAGCCTGCGATCCATGCTGCCTTCCAATTTCTTTAGCGGAACCTTGAAGAATCAACTTTTTTATCATCGCTAACCACACTTTCTAAGCATTTAACCGCTTGGCACGGGTTGAGGTTACTTATTTTTCACCCATCTGTTTTGGCTGTTTATCTGACTAAATTTCCGTTTCCCCTATCAACTTTGAATTGTATTTTTTATCCGAAATCTAGCGCCATTTTTTTGTAAAAGACGTGAGTGAATCGTCTAGTATATTAATAATCTCTTCCACTTCCTCTTTTTGAATAACAAGCGGAGGTGCAACAGCGATGATATTCTTCCCTTCTGCGACCCTGATTGGCCGAATAAGAAGCTTGCGTTTAAAGCACTCCTCTCCCACCTTCGAGGCTGCCTGGACCGATATATCGAACGGCTTATCTGAATCTGGATCTTCATACAATTCAAAGGCAGATAGAAGGCCGATTGCTCGATCTTTAGTCACAATCTTGTGGTTTTTCTTTAAAAATTCGAATCCTTTTTTCAATTCTAGTTCCATATTTTTGGTATGCTCTACAAGATTTTCTCTTTCGATAATTTCAATCGTTTTTAAGGCTACTGCACACGATGTCGCATGCCCGCTATATGTGAAACCATGGCTTAATAGTCCTTCATATTGAGTAATCGTCTGATGAATTTCCTCGCGAAGAAGAACACCGCCTAATTGGGAATAGCCGCTTGATACTCCTTTAGCAAAGCACAATAAATCCGGAACAACCTCCCAATTATCAACACCAAACATCTTACCAGTCCGGCCAAACCCGCAAATAACTTCATCAGCAAGGAAAAGGATCCCAAATTCATCACAAAGATCTCGAACTGCTTGAATATAGCCATTAGGTGGAATATGTACACCACCAGACCCCTGCACAGGTTCTAGAATGATTGCAGCAACGGTATCGGCCCCTTCACGTTCAACAATTTCCCTGATACACCCGTTATAATTCGGGTCATTCTTGTCTCCCATTTCACAGTTTGTCAGGTGAGGCTTCGCATGAAAAACCTCTGATATCGCCGAATTAGCAAATGTATGAAAATTAGGAATTGCTGTTGCTGTTTGGGCAGCAATTGTTACGCCGTGATATCCATTCTCTAAGGCTATTATTTTCCGTTTCTCTGGCTTACCCTTTATTTGCCAGTAAAACCTCGATAATTTTATGGCTGTATCATTCGATTCTGATCCACCCGAGGTATAAAAGACAGAATGTAAATCTCCTGGTGCAATGGAAACTAACTTTTCTGCTAAACGAATAGCAGGTTCATTTGAATAGCTGATAAAATTAGAGTTGAACGCCAATTTTTCCATTTGATTTTTTGCTGCTTCGGCCAATTCTTGTTGGCCATGTCCTAAATTCACATTCCATAGCATTGATACCCCGTCAATATATGTATCACCATATACATCTTTAACGTAGATTCCTTTTCCTTCTGAAAAAATAATTTTTGGACCTTGTTCTGCATGAGCTTTCGGCATGGTTGTAGGATGCAAAAAATGTTTTCGATCTAATTCCACTAAATGATCAATCTCAATTTGGTTTGACACAGTTTTAACTTCCATGCGTATTACCACCTTTTAATATTTTTTAAATGCCTCTTATATCCATGGATTCATGATTGTCAACATTAATGAGGAATAAGGATCACCCTTCTCCTGATCTCTTTCACTAACTATTAATGCAATTACCGTGCCAAATTGAAAAATGCGCTATAATCCTGTTTGTATCAATAAAGCTTGCCTGTCATTTCTCAAAAATGAGAAAAATCATGCGTTTTTCAGTACTGTTACTTCACAATAGTGTTATTAGAAGTTTGTCTGCATAAAGTTCTCAATTTTCAGAAATTTTTCTCGAAATTGAGAACTTTATTTTCTTCAATTTTTCTATAAAGCGTTGCCAAACTAATATTTAATTCAGCAGCAATTCGTTTTTTATCTTCAACTGTACTGCCATACCGATTTAACATCTCTCTTATAATTTCGCCTTCATGGTAAAGAAGTCTTTCTTTTAATGTTGACGCCCCCATATTTTTCCGTTCAGTTTGAATCATGCGTCTAGGAATGTTTTCTGGATGTATTACTATCTCACTCGCCATATTAACTGCATATTCAACTGCATTTTCCAGTTCACGTACATTACCTGGCCAATGATAATTTTTAAAAATGTCTACAACCTCAGGTGAAAAAGAATGAATCAATTTTCCCAGCTTTTGCATATGCTCTTTCAAGAAATGTTCCATTAAGATTGGAATGTCTGATTTTCGTTCTCTGAGAGGAGGAATTTGAAGCGGAATAACATTTAAACGAAAAAATAAATCAGAGCGAAAGGTTCGTTCAGCTACCATTTCCTCTAGATTTTTGTTCGTCGCAGCAATCACTCTGATATTGACAGGAATAGGACTTACACTTCCAACCCGTTCGATTTCTTTATTTTGGATCACATGTAATAACTTCACTTGAAGATGTAATGGCATATCTCCAATCTCATCAAGCAAGATGGTACCGTTATCTGCCATTTCAAATTTACCTATTTTCCCATTCCGATTTGCACCGGTAAACGCCCCTTTCGTATAACCGAACAACTCACTTTCTAGCAACGATTCAGGAATTGCCCCACAATTGACAGAAATAAATGGACCAGACTTTCGATTGCTTGAAAAGTGAATGGCTCGTGCGAATAAACCTTTTCCCGTACCGCTTTCACCAGTTATTAAAATATTCGAATCACTATTTGCAACATGTCGTGCCTGTTCCTTTACCATTTTCAAACGATCACTTTCCCCCTTTATTTCTGATAGAAAGAAAAATTCATGATGGTTTGTTAGTGAGTAAACCAACCTCCTAGCATCGGAAATACCTCGAAAAGTGGAGACGACGCCACTGACCTTATCCATTAATTTAATTGGCTTGGCTGTTACGATAAAATGCATTTGGTCGTTATTTAGAGGGTACATCTCTTCTTTTTCGACATATCCTGTACCTGTCTTCAATACATTCAACATGGGTGTCCCAGGTAAAATGGTTTCGAGAGGTTGTCCAATTAATTTGTCTTTTGTGCTCTTTAATAGTAATTCAGCTGTGTGATTACAGTGTGTCAGTATTCCACGCTCATCGATGGCGATAATTCCTTCATGAATCGATTCTATGATGGTTTGTAATTTCTCCGTCATAACTTTCCATTGTTTCATCATCGCCATTTCTGAAATCTTTGAGACTAGCAATTCAGCCATTCGATATAGAAATTTCAACATTTGATCTTGATGTTTTATTAAATTCAAATGCTGCTCTTGATTAAGTGCAATTAATCCGATTACACCGATTGCTCTTCCTTGAAATCGAATCGGACAACAAATCTCCGCAATCTCTTCTGTTTCACCCATTAAAACAGAAGGGTCGTAGGTGAGATCCATTCGTGCGTTTTCTATAACATATTCCCGATTGTTGGTCAGGACTCTCCCGTATAAAAATCCTGCTTCTTTCACGCCCCCCTCTTCTTTTGTATTAATTCTGCTTTTCAATTTCCCTGTTCCAGCAACAACCGTCATCGTCTCATCAACGATTTCCGTCTCAATTTTTAATGCCGCAGAAATTGCCTCCGCTACTTGCTGAGCAATGACCTGTATTTCTGATAACTGAGTCACTTTATCTCTCCTAACTAAAAAAATTAGATGATGCACCATGGTTATTTCTATACAATTCTCATTATAGAACATTATGTCAGTCGATTTTTGTCCGATAATGTACTAATTCACCATATTCTTTAGCAATATAAATCTTTCGAACATTTCACTCATTGTGTAGAATTCCTGACTGCCATTAACATTCAATACATGTTTTCCGATTAAACTTCCTATTAACTTTTCTTTGTATACAAAAAGCCCCCTTAATTAATATTAAGCGAGCTACAAACGGAACAGTTTCATGATAAGCATATAAGAAACCATTCACATATAAAAGAATTATTGCGCCATAGTTCAATAGGTCTACAACATATAGTTTTAGTAAAAAAGGAACTTGGTCTATGACTCAAGTTCCTTCTACTATATTTTTCGCTGCTTTTCTAGCTCTCAAAAATCGGACTAAGTTCAGTACAATTACTTTTGAAACAGCATATGTCGGAACAGCCAAGACCATTCCAAGTACGCCTGCCAGGTTTCCTGCAACCAATAGAATAATGATGATTGTTGCTGGGTGCGTATCCAATGTTTTTCCTAATATCAACGGTGACAGGAAGTTCCCTTCTATTTGCTGGGCAACCAGGATGACGACTATTACCAATAAAGCTTTCGTTGGTGAATCAAATAAAGCGACAAGCACAGCGGGCGTACCCCCAATGATTGGTCCAACATAAGGGATAATGTTGGTGAAGGCTACAATGAGCGCTAAGATTAATGCATAGGGCATGTCAATGATTAGATATCCAATAAAAGACAAGGTTCCGACTGCCAGGGCGACCATAACCTGCCCCTGAATGTATGCTGATAATGTTTCCCCTGTTTCTTTCAAAATTTTTAGACCCTCATCTCTGTAACCGGTCGGTATAAAATTTGAAACGGCTTTTGGAAATTTATGACCGTCCTTAAACATGTAAAATAATAAAAATGGTACAGTCACAAGAATAATTGCTAAATTGGTGACCATGCCAAAAAAACCCATAACTCCTTTCGTCAGTTTATTTGGCAGTGTATTTGCATACTCCATTAACCGATGTTGCACCGTGTCGATAATTTCACGCTGCTCATTCCTAAAGCTTTTAAACTCAGATGACTTGACCACATTTGTTAAATATTCGGTAGTCTCATGGGCATAGACCGGCAAATTATTGGCAAGATCTGTTGCTTGTTTTGACACAGCTGGAACGATGCTGCCTATTCCCAACACAAGAAGACCGGCAAACCCAATATATATGACAAGTATGGCCACTATCCTAGGAAGCTTTTTGCGTTCGAGAAAATTCACCACAGGATTTAAAAGAAAATAGAAGAACCCTGTTATTAGGATTGGAAAGAAAATAGTTGTGAAAAAGATTCCTATAGGCCTAAACATAAATGTGATTTTTGTTGAAACGAAAATAATAGTTAAAATAAGTAAAATTTGAATCAGCCAAAATTGTATTTTAGATTTTCTCACGATATGTACCTCTTACATCAGATATTTTGGTAAAAGTATATCAAAGTCTTGGAATAATATACAGTATGTTCAAGGTATTTTATCAGATTTTAATTTGGACACTTATAATTGATACCCCAATTTATTATCCTTCTTCTTAACGACAAAACGATAAGAAGCATATAAAATTGGCGAAAGAAGACGGGATATCGATTCTTTAAATCGAACCAAACCGGATCCTTCCTCATATTGTTCAAGATTAAGTTCAGAGCTTACTGTACTGTCTTCTACAAACAAATCATATAGATTTTTAAGCAATGTCTCAAGCAGTTTTGAAGACGGGACAACGCGAATAACTATTATAATACGGATAGTGCGGTTTATTACTCATTTACTATATTTTCCGGCCAATGCAATTGAATTCCTTGTTCTTCTAGCATGGATTGATATGATTGTAAGTGTTTTTTATCAGCACGAACATCGTGGGGTAATACATTATTTAAAATAGAATATGCAGCTAAGTATCCAGCTGATTCTCCAATATTCCATTCTGTAGGATGTAGACGATAACAGCCGTTTGTAATTTGAGTCGTTCCAATATTCTTACATGCAGGTAAAAGATTTTTGACATGGATAGGCAGTAAAGCACCTAGAGGAATTTCAAATGGATAGTTCGGAATATAAAATGTTCTGTTAGATACGGTAGTTGGATGTAGGTCTAGGTGATAACTTCCAACTCCCACACTATCAATATAACGGCAAATACCTTTTTCTCCACGAAGTTCCTTACTAACATCCTTTTCAGTGATAGTATATACCGCCTTAATTCTACGAGATTCACGAATATATGGTTGTTTAGCAAGGCCATCCTCAGTACCTAGTACATGCTTACACAATCTTAAACCAGGAAATCCTTTGCTTCCGTCTAGACGCGGTGCTTCAGTTTGTAGCCAATATAATAGTGATAAACTTAATTGTCTTGCACCTTCAAGGTGATGACGTCTTTCTTCTTCTGAAACCTCATAGATTGGACCTAAATAATAATCATTTTGAGCCCAATTAATTAAAGTTATATCACTACCGTATAGATCGCATTCGAGAATAGAAGGATCAATTATTCGGCGGTAATCCCATAATGAAGGGATCCCCTTTTCATTTGAAAAAAGAGTAAATTCCTTCATTTTAGAGATGTCATCAGCATCAGTGGCAGACCAATTAAAAATAGGATTATTTGAAAAACTCGGTATGAATTGGCTCCAGAATTCATATTGATCCGGCTTTTTAATTGTAAAATTTTCACCTTCAAAATGTTCAACTGCAAAAACATGTGTAATAGACTGCATGTCAAGTGGGTCGGCCATTTCTAATGCATGAGGCTCGCCAGTTTCAGCCTTAGACTCTGCACCAGTTACATATTCGACTTTTGCCATAGGCAAAACATCTCCGCATTCTGTTGCATCTAAAAAATACTGCCCTTTTAATATTACATTCTCCTTAGTAAAAATTTGCTGAATTGTCACTGATTCTACCATGTCATCTCTTGCCAACAATGCATCAAGCGGCTTATATAGGTACAATATATTGATACGGCCACTATTTACATAAGGTGCCAACATATCTTCCAATACTTTTAGTGCTACTCTTGGTTCATGGGCAAGTCTGCTTACCCAGGCATTTCCAGGATTTAAAAAATCATTATGTTTACTTTCATTTTTAAGAGGATAATTTTCTTTATAATATTGCCGAACTCTGTTGCGAAACTCCCGGTATGTACTTGTACATCCAAAACTTTCAATCCACTTATGCTCATCTGGCGGAACGGCTTGATTGGTAAGTTGTCCACCTACCCAATCCGTTTCCTCTGTCATTATTACGTTTAAACCTTTTTTGGCAACTGCCAAAGCTGCCATACACCCGCCTAAACCGCCTCCTAAAACTATAACATCAGCCCTTAGAACATCTTTCACCACTATCTCCTCCCCTTAAAATTAATTTAATTCAGTGCTTTTGATTTTTTAAATGTATCTAAAATCAGTTTTGCAGCTCCAACTGACCCAGCCCTGTTTCCTAAAATCGCAGGTCTTACATCTACTATGATTCCAAGTCTAGTTAGGGAATTGGAAAAGATGTCCCACCAAATCTCCTTTGAATCAATTACCCCTCCGCCAATAATGATACACTGTGGATCTAAACTATTGTGGATATTGTATATAAATGTAGACAAATGGTTTATATACTCATTAACAACTTTAATAATTTCTACTCTATTATTCTTAAAATCTTCCATTACATTATTTCCCGAAAGATAAGATTGATTAGTTGCTGCTTCCGCAAAGTAAACTAGTGCATTACCCGATAAATACTGTTCTAAGCATCCATTTTGTCCACAATTGCATGGACGCCCGTTTGGAATGAAAATGACATGACCCCATTCACCTCCATTCCAATTAGCTCCACGTAATATACCTCGATTAACCATGTTTGCACCACCTACTCCAGTACCTAATGTACACATGGTAATATTGCTTAATCCTTTACCTGCTCCCAACCAATGTTCACCAATAAGAGCAGCATTTGCATCATTGTCGACCATTACAGGCAAATTAAAATGATCCTCCAATACCATTTTAAGATTGGTTCCCTGCCAATTCTTTAAATTATCTGTGGCATATACAACCTCACCCGTATTTACATTAACTCTTCCCGCTGTTCCAATTCCAATTCCTTTTAGATCATAGTGATTGATGAGCAGCTCCCCAATTAACTTATTAAGATTTTCTAAAATGTGATCTCTTCCTAGTACAGCCTCGGTATCTATTTTAGAAGTTTGTAATATATCACCGTTTTCATTCATAACGATCCCTTTAATTGAGGTTCCGCCAATATCAATACCTGCCACCTTCACTACAATCACAAACCTTTCAACTTTTGTAGTTAACTAGTTTTAACCTATTAATTACATTCCGCTAATTTCATCTTGTTTATTTCAGCAACATACATTTCAGTTATCAATTGTGGTCTAGTAATAGCAGAACCCACTACTACTGCATGTGCACCAAGCCTCAAAGCTTCAGTTACTTGTTGAGGCATATGAAATTGTCCTTCAGCAATCACTGGTATTTTTAACGCCCTTGTCGTTTCTCTTAAAAGATTAAAATCAGGTCCATATTGTTTTGCAGAATAGGTGGTGTATCCTGATAATGTAGTTGATACACAATCAACTTTTAATGATTCTGCAAAAAGACCTTCTTCCAATGTTGAAATATCCGCCATGACCCTTACACCGTTATCCTTGATATGTTTTACAATATCTCTTAAAGATTCACCGTTGGGTCGTTCTCTTCTAGTAGAATCCAAAGCAATAATATCTACTCCAACATCTAGCAGCTCGTTAATTTCCTTGAGAGTTGGTGTAATATATACTTCACTGTCTTTGTAATTTCTTTTAATTAATCCTATTATAGGCAAATTTACAAGTTTCTTTATCGCAGTAATATCGTTTACTCCATTAGCACGTATTCCAACTGCACCACCTATTTCAGCCGCTTTCGCCATTTTCGCCATAATATCAGATCCATGAAGTGGCTCATCTTCTAACGCTTGACAAGAAACAATCAATCCTTTTTTTATTTTATCAAAAAATAAGTCTCTCATTTATTTCCTCTCCCTAATTTTTACAAATGCTGGAAACTACAGCTTATCAAATGAAAATACTAATTTATTTTTTTATTTGTGTGAATATAGGTCATCCAAGGTAAAAAATTAAACGTACCATAAAAATCAATTAAAACGGTCCAATCAATACAGGTATTTTTCACATTGCGCTTTTGAAGTATCTCTAAAGAGTGATACAAAAAGGTTAAGCCTAACCCCTTTTTACGATAATCAGCGTCTATTCCAATTGGTCCTAGTCCACCATAGCTATCCCCTAGTAATTTTCGCCAATATACAGAGGGACCAATTATTCCGGATTCTTTGGTATAAATACGACAAAATCCAATAATAGTTTTTAATTCATTATCTTTTAAGATAATAAGATCCTTATATTGGCCTGTTTGCTCAATCAACTCTACTGTTTCCTCATACCATCTGCCTGGGAAGTTCTTTTCAAAAAAACTCTTTAGACTTATAAAGTCCTCTTTTTGAAAAAATTCAATAGAATACCTGTCTTCCTGAACAATTTCTAGACTTTTCACTGTAATCATTGTTTGGAGATTAAGTTTGCTTAGATCACATTTAAGGTCAAATGATCGTGTCTCCTCTATATATCCATGTCGTTGAAAAAAAGCTCTTGCACTTTTAAAATTTAATGGAATACCAGGAAAAAAGTGATAGGGATCAGACCCGAGGTGAATAAGTCTAACCCTTTTTTCTTGTAAGGATTCTTCCGCTTTCGCAACTAATTTACTCCCAATGCCATTTCTTTGAAAAGCAACATCAACAATCAAAAAGCTAATATAACCTATAGATAAACGATCTTTAGTCTTTTTATAACAAATCATTCCAATTAATTTATTTTGAAAATAGGCACCGTATATGACATTTTTGTAGTATTTATTGAAAGCATTTTGTTTTAATAACCTCTTATCTAATGGAAACATTACA
>Ga0213820_1000568_pt1 | contig 23948 bp, 32 predicted proteins | sample MC6MC0910MG_FD_179889 | JGI IMG/M metagenome (GOLD analysis project Ga0213820, IMG submission 179889) | Enriched soil aggregate microbial communities from Iowa State University, Ames, United States - MC6-MC0910-MG | ecosystem: Environmental > Terrestrial > Soil > Unclassified | place: USA: Iowa... | reverse complement strand
CTTCGTTCTGCGCCTTAATTGGATTGGTGACTACTGAGCCGTCAGGCAAAATCCAGCCGTTCAGGATATGGCTATAGGGCAGGGTGATAATGCCTACGGTTATATGGTCGTTCGGCTTTTCCATGAAATTCTCCACACACGATTTTTAGTTGCATGAATCCCTTGCCAGTGATGGCAATAAAAAACTTTTGGGATTCGTTTAAGTTGGCTGGTGGGTTACTGCAATAACCCACAGCCCGATTACTCCACACACTTGAAAGGTTGCTGCGGTGCCGGGTGCCTCCCGGTGCTCTGGTCAGACTGACAAACACCAGAGCGGAAACTATTAGACTGTGTGCAATCTTTGTCAGTCTTCCACGCGCGCTGGCCGCATTCACCACAACGGGAAGATCATTGCTTAACTTACAGCTTTCAGGCCATTAGGTTCTGAGGCCCATTCCTGAAACTGTCTTGCTCCAGCTCTTGCAATGCTCTTGCCGTTGTGAAAAAGGGCGGTTAAACAAACCTTCATGAGTAACCGCCAACACAGCAATTTCGTACTCTTAAAACGCTGGTCCGCGAATCACGTTTTCAATATCACACTGCACACTCACCACACCGGCATCACCACAACAGACAACATCAGCATCTGGGAAGAGCCTCAAAAAGGTAATCAGGTTCCGGACCGTTGTGTTCGACATGTTCTTGATCATTTTCATTGACTCTCCACACACTTTTAAAAACGGCGCCTGCAAGCGCGGCTAAGTAACCTGTAATTAATCTAAGATAACTTAGATTTAAGGTCAAGAAAAAAGCCTAAATAAATTTAGGCTCCAAATTTTTTATGTTTTTAACGCCTCATAAGGCGACGATGTTCGACGAGAACGCCAATGATATTAAATTTTTCTTTGGCTGAACTGCGTACTGCAAAGTCTTCATTTAGAGGAACAAGCTCAAAGATTTCCTTGCCGTCTTCAGTTACACCTCTGGCCCGGTACTTTTTAAAGGTCGCTTCATCTTCGCCATTTTTAGCCACAACATAATCGCCAGGCTGAGGGCTAAGTTCTGGATCGATTAGGATAAGGTCACCTTCAACAAAATCTGGCTCCATCGACTTGCCCTTAATTTTTAAGGCAAACGTTCCCTGTGAGAAGTTACCAGTGCTAAACACGTAATCAATATTCCCTTCTAAATTGCGCGCATCACATTCAGGGCTCCAGATTCCAGCTTGCACATAGCTTATTACAGGAACCTTCATGCTGCCGATAGGCGCTGGCGCAATGTTTGATTCATCTTCCTTACCGTACAATAAATACGTTTCGCTTACACCTAACGCAGAAGCTAACTTAGAAAGCTTCAAACCCCCGGGTGTGTTCTGATCGCGCTCCCAATAGCCTACTGTCACGTCCGAAACGCCTACTGCCTTACCGAGCTGACCCTGTGTCAGCCTTTTTTCCATGCGTAGCGCTCTAACGCGCCCCCCAAGAGAGCTCACAGTAAATCCCCTAAATGAAAAGTAACTAAGTTATCTTAGTTTTTATTGACCAAAGTTAATTTAGAAAATACTATCTAAGAATTCTTAGGGGAGGCCATTATGACTACCAGTGATTTAGAGAAGTTTTTCGGGACGCCAAACAAGGCGGCAGCCTTTTTCAATGTTTCACCAGAAGCCTTTTATCAGTGGCGAAAGCGTCCGGGCGGTTTAATTCCAAAAGGCCGTGCCGCCGAAGCTGCCTTCCGCACTAAAGGCAAACTCAAATTCCAACCGTCCCTTTACGACAAGCCTACTTCAAACGCTTCGTAAAGATAACCACAGAAAGCAGAGGATTACCGTGGATCAAAAGCACTGGCAAGTAGAAAAGCAACCAGCCTGGCTGGTGGCATCAATTAAAAAGACCATCTCAAGTCTTCCGGGTGGGTATGCAGAAGCTGCCGAATGGTTGGGCGTTACAGAGGATGCTCTGTTCAACCGCTTGCGCACTAATGGCGACCAGATTTTCCCAATGGGTTGGGCGATGGTCCTGCAACAGGCAAGCGACACTAAGCACATCGCTAACGTGGTGTCCCGTCAGTCAAACAGCGTCAACGTTCCGCTGGTGGACATTGAGGATGTTGATAACGCGGATATCAATCAGCGACTGATGGAGTCAGTTGAGTGGATTGGCAAGCACTCTGCCTTCATCCGCAAAGCAACAGCTGATGGCGTGATTGATGCGGCGGAGCGTGAGCAGATTGAAGAGAACAGCTATCAGGTCATGGCTAAGTGGCAGGAACATCTGACGCTGCTTTATCGGGTTTTTTGCCCGCCAGAAAAGGTGAACGCCGCAGGATTGCAGCCCGCGGCGTTCGATGCGACTAAATCAACGTGTGTGGAGAACTAATCGCGTGATCAATTTAATCAGATTATCAGGGTTACCGCAATTCCGTTGCCTTCCTTCAGCTGGTGGACGTCTCAGCAGAGAGCCGCTGCGGTATGTGCTTAATGTACCGGGCATCAGCGAAGAAGTTAACCACAGCTTTGTTGACTGGGCTGTGGGCAATGCCAACCAGCGAATGAGGGCGACCGAATGCGTGAACTCGACCGAATCTTCCGTGATAAGCGCGGCATCCCTGTGCGGGTCATACGATGGGAGCCAGAGAACGACAGGGTTATCTACCTGCGTGACAACTACGAGCATGGCGAGTGCTTCAGTTCTCTCGATCGGTTCAAGCAGTATTTCAGAGAGGTCGAAGTAATTCATGAGCCTACTTCTGAAAGTTAAACCATTGGTGATAAGCCCTGAGCTTGCCCAGCGCATCGGTCTGAATGAGGCAATTGTGCTGCAGCAGATTTGTTATTGGCTGGAAGACACTACATCGGGTGTCGAATATGACGGCAAACGCTGGGTTTATAACAGCATTAACGCCTGGAATGAGCAGTTTCCATGGTGGACCGGCAAGACGATACAGAGAACGGTTTCTTCATTAAGAAAAATGGGTCTGATTTATGTTGAACAGCTTAAAAAGAAGCAGCACGACCAGACTAATTATTACGCAATTAACTACGCAAGCCCTTTACTGACCGATAGGGACAATTTGTCCCTATCGAGAGAGACAAATTGTCTTGATCGAAAAGGTCAATCTGTCCCTATGGATAAGGTCAAGTTGTCCCAATCCATCGGGTCAATTTGTCCCACTCTTACAGAGATTACAACAGAGAATACTTCAGAGATTACAACAACCCCTTCTTGTCAGGTTGCGACGCAACCCGACCATGCCCCTGATGCAAATCAGGCTGCTTTCAGCGTACTGGAGCATCTGAACCGCGCAGCAGGCATGCGCTTTCAGAAATCAAAATCCTCACTGGCACCAATTCGCGGTCGCCTGGCTGAAGATTTCACTGCTGATGAACTGATCCTCACTGTGGATTACTCAATCGCGAAGTGGGCTGAAGACCCAAAAATGTGTGAGTACGTCCGACCGGAAACAATTTTCCGTCCGGGTAAGTTCCCCGGCTATCTGAATTCCGCACAGAAATGGGATAAAGCGGGGCGGCCTAAATGCATCAACGGTAAGTGGCAGCGTGATGTGATGGCTATCTCATCAGTGGACTATGAAATTCCTAACGGCTTTCGCGGCGCATAAGGGGATAGAGCGATGATTAACCACGAATCAAAAATTCTTGAACTGATTACCCGCAATGGTCCGCTGAAGGTTCGCGAACTCTGCAAGCTCACTGGTCTGCATGAGACTTCAGTAAAGCGCTTTATCAAACCGTTGTTCACCAGAGGGACTCTCAAGCGTGCCAGCGACTGGAGTTATTCGATCAACACCGCTCTGGTGCCAGAAGAGAGCGAAAAGCATCGCCAGCTGGCGAAGCAGGCTACCGAACTGGAGACCAAAGGGTTCTGGCTTCGTGCTGCACAGGTCTGGCGTGAAGCGATGCTGGTGGCCCGGTTCGATGCATCCCGCAATGAAGCCAAAGAGAACTGCGACCGCTGTGCCGCAAGAGGTTCACTTAACTGTGGCAGCTATGGCGGGCTCGACACCGGTCGCATCATTTCAGCCAGTGTGAACAGGGATTTGTTATGAAAGCGCACCTGAAGAGCCACTACCAACGCAATGAGATTTTCTACCAGGCCATCCGCACCGCAGCGGTGATGATTGCCGCCCTGATTATTGTCCTGACATGGGAGCTGACCACAGCATGAGCACATTAGCGCGCATTTACGACGACAAGAAAAATAGCGATACCGATATCACCACCCGTAAAACCTACCTGCTGGGCGTTGATGAGCTGTATGTCGAAACTAATTACAACATTCGTGATATCGATCAGACTCATGTCGAGGAGTTCCGCGACGCCTTTATCGCTGGTGAACATGTGCCTCCGCTGGCTGTTAAGGTCACCGAAAAGGGCATTAAGATCATTGATGGCCATCACCGCTATTACGGTGCGAAGCTGGCTCAGGAAGCGGGCTATACGCTGCGCCTGGAGTGTAAGGACTTTGTGGGCAGTGAAGCTGACAGCGTGGCGTTCATGGTCACAAGCAGCCAGGGCCGCGCCCTGTTGCCGCTGGAACGTGCAGCAGCCTATCAGCGCCTGGTTAATCAGGGCTTAGAGCCAGCGGAGATTGCCGCAAAGGTAAAGCGTTCGATCACCGACGTTGAACAGCATCTCCAGCTGCTGACTGTTGGCGAACCGCTGATTGAGATGGTTAAGTCTGGCGAAGTGGCCGCGACCACAGCAGTAGCCCTTCAGCGTGAGCATGGCGTGAAAGCCTCTTCCGTTGCTCAGGAGCAGATGCAGAAGGCTAAAGCGGCTGGGAAGAAGAAGCTGACCAAGACCGACGCTATGCCACAGTTCAGCGCTGCACAGGCCCGCAAGATTACAGAGCTGATTGCCAGACACTGTGAGGTAGAGCTGAACGAAGCAGGCTCACAGATAACCTTGGATTTCGCAACTGACCTGCAGGCTTTCGAGCTGATGGACATCATTTGCGCTGCCAAAGAGCACTTCAGTTTTACGCAAACAGTTAGTGAAAGCCCTTCATCGGTTAAAACAGATAACACAACGGGTAATGACCTACTGCTGCTAAAGCAAGTAACCCTTTAGCAGTCGGGGTTGAGGTTTGGGCCTGTGTAAACCTACTTTCAAAATTGTTATTCCTATCTATAGGTTAGCCAGGAGTGCAGGTCCGACCTCATGTGAGTTAGAATGGAAAAAAATCTCATAATTAGTTTTTTCAATATAATGGATTAACATTAGTCTCAGAACAGTGCTTGCTGGCTCACTAACACAAATATTTATAAAAAAAATTTGTGTTAATGTTGCTTACAGGATGTGTATTACATTACTAAGTTGTTGATTTTTGGATTATTTGCATGAAATAATTTGTCCTTTGTGTTTTTTATCATTTTATTAATATAATGTGCTTTAATGTATAACACATCAATTGGTGAAAAAATGAGCACGTCGGCAAAGATCTATCCGGGCAGGCATTCTTCTGTTAAAGATAGCCATTTTAGTCAGCAAGAAAAGAATATTATAAATGTCTTTTCAAAAGAATTTTATGTGACAAACGGTGGTGGTGTAATTACAATCACTTCAAACAGCAAATATAAATTCATATTGATTAGACCTACAGACATGTACATTGAGATGTTCAATCTCGATAGAGAAATAATAGTTTTGTTCAGTGAATATACAGACTTTCAATCGCGTACCCTTGATGCCATTGAGCAGGCAGGCAAACAACTCTCATCTTTGAGAGTAGATAAAACATGCTGCATCTTGATAAGTAAAGACGAGAATATCGAAGAAAATATTAGCGAGCTCATTAAGAAAGAACCTGAAACTGCAAATATTATTCCTTTTACTTACAAAGAAACGGAAAATGGTAATGCAGATGCTTACTTCTTTAGAAATAGAGTTCAAAAATATCTATATAGTAGAGATCTCTTTTCATTTGAAGCTCCGTTAAAAAGTGATTGGTTGTTTTTCGGTCGCAATGAGATAATGCTATCAATCATCAATAGAATGAAAAGCGGCAATAATGCAGGTATTTTTGGATTACGGAAGACTGGGAAAACTTCTTTAATAAATGCGATATCAAGGAGTCTTCAAAAGAACGATGAGCTTGTAACGACCATTGACTGTCAAAGTCCTTCTGTCAACAAAAGGAGATGGAATGAGGCAATTTATTATGTATGTAAGAAAACGAAAGAAGATAATTCAATCGTTTCCGATTTGCCGCCAGAAGAGTTTTTTACTGAAAAAAATGCTGCAGATCTTCTAACGAAGTTTGTTAGGGATGTTAACAAAGAAAAGGGAAAAAAACTTTTCCTTGTTTTTGATGAAATTGAAAATATCTCAAGAATAACCTCTCCTACTGAACATTGGAATTCTGGTACTGACTTTCTTTATTTTTGGCAGACCATGCGAACAACTTTTCAAACGGTAGGAATAGATTTATCGTATCTCGTGGTAGGCACAAACCCTTCATGTATCGAAACCCCGAGAATAGATAGCTCAGATAACCCTTTATTCAACCATTTCGCTCCAACATATCTACCGGGATTTGATGTTAAATCTACGCGGGATATGATTAGAAGAATAGGTAAGAGGATGGGTGTTAATTTTGAAGAAGCTATTTATACAAACATTAATGATGAGTATGGTGGACATCCATTCCTGATTCGTCAAGTCTGCAGTATTATAGCTAAAAGGTCATTTAATCAAAAGAAACCTGTCAGCATAGGAAAGGTTTCTTACAAGGAAGCCATAAAGCAATTCGGAGAAAATAGCTTCAACTATCTTGAGATGATCATTGGTGTTTTGAAGGAACATTATAATGAAGAATATGAACTTCTCATCACCTTAGCTAATGAAGATAGTGAAACATTCATGGAAAAGTCGAGTAAAAAGCAAAATTCACTCGCTCACCTCTTAGGTTACGGCATTTTAGGAAAAGATAATGGAAGCTATTATTTTATCATAGAGTCAATGAAAGAATATCTTTTAGAGATGAATAAATTTAGAAAGATTGAAACTAGTACTGAGCAGAGATGGTCTGAGATTTCAGAGAGGAGAAATTCTTCCGAGAAAAAATTACGAACAATAATAAAGATAACTTTAAAGTCAATGCATGGAGATGAATTGGCGAAAGAAGCGGTGCTTGATATTCTTGGTGGAAAAAGAAAAGAAAATTATAAATCTAAAGATTTTAATGAGTTATTCGATCCTAATTTGTCTGAAATCTACTTTGAAGATCTCAGAAAAATAATATCTAAAGAGTGGAAGTCTTTTGAGAATATTTTTAGTTCATCTAAAAAGGAAACGTTCGACTCGCTAGGTTTTGTAAATAAATATCGTTCCGATGCTCATGCAAAAGAAATATCTCTTGATGAATTCACTTTGTTCAGATTAGGGATAAGTAAAATAGAAAAAGACATAGTTGATTATTTTTCATAATTTTTGCTCCCGCACTAAAATGGCTGCGGGAGTGCATATTTTGAAGCAAGTGAAAAATATTCTTGTTATGAGTATTTTTAAATTTTTATGGAGATGAGCTATCTCAAAATGTATAATCAATCTCACATTCCTATGTGTTGAAATGTAAAGTTTCAAGCCCTGCCTCAAAGCCGTTATTACTTTAAGCCAAACATTGAAATTTAGTATTGAAATTAATTACTTTGTGGTTATTGTAGAGTCGGAAAGTGTATTAAGACGTTACAGGAAAAGTTAGGTCTCGATCATTTGCAGATGATGGGGAGCAGCCGGTTAATAACAGTGTGTGGAGAGGTCAAAATGCTGAATCAATCAGCGGGTGCAATTGCGCCTGTAGTCAATGCTATTCAATCCCCAATCATGACCAGCCGTGAGATTACTGACCTTACCGGAAAGCAGCACTCGCATGTTATGCGTGATATCCGTGCATATATGGGCGCAATTTTGCAAATGGAGCGTGGAGTTGATGTTAAGTCTTTGGATTGGGCGTCCCTAGAGGGTGTATCGGGTTTTGGAGAGACCCCCATTGGCGGAGTTATGTGCTCAGAAGATATTAATCAACAGAATGGGCAACCATATCCAGTCTACCTCCTAGATAAGTCGGCAACGTTAACAATCATATCTGGCTATAACATCCTGCTTCGCAAGAAAATCATTGACCGTTGGCAGGAGCTGGAAAGTCTCCAGCCAGCTAAAATCCCGCAAACCTTTGCTGAGGCACTCCGCCTGGCAGCCGAAATGGAAGAGGAGAAAGAGCGCCTGCAGCTGCAGCTGAATGAAGCCGCACCAAAGGTTGCTTTCGTGGATCGCTATGTCACGGCTACCAGTTCAATGACTTTTCGTCAGGTGGCAAAACTTCTTGAGGCTAAAGAGCCTGAATTACGCCTGTTCCTGATTGAGAGTCGGGTTATGTACCGGTTAAACGGTGTTCTGACGCCTTATAGCCAGCACATTGAGGCTGGCCGGTTTGAGGTCAGGACCGGAACTACCACCGAATCGAATTATATGTTCAGTCAATCCCGCTTTACCGCGAAGGGCGTTCAGTGGATTGGCGGACTATGGACGGCGTATAAAGCTGCTGGTGGTGCTGAGTGAGAGCGCTGCTTACACCTGAAATAGCGCCGCGCACAGGGATTGTGCTGCTCAAGCCGGGGCCGGAGCTTCTGAGGCTTTTTAAAGGTCGTGTTGTGATCAGCATACCGACCATGGATATGGCAGACCTGCCGTCAGGGCGGCTGAATGACGGCACACAGCCGCTGCTCGATGAACCCTCACTGATTCCGTTCTTCAGCCATGAACGCGTGATAAAGGCCGCTGGTGGACCGAATGCGCTGGCATCCTTCGTCCAGTCCTTCGGGTGTTGCCAGTGGGAGCAGTTGGGAGTGTGGCATCACCATGAATTCACAGTGTCAGAAATTGAAAACGGCCTGGTGTCTCTTTGCTATGGTCACGATAATGAGTTCAGGGAAAACGGCGTACCCGGTAGCCTGGAGAACATCGCCAAAGGTAACACCGCACTCTGGATAATCAGGACGGCATGCAGCCAGATGGCTCTAAACGGTGACCATCAACTGACCCTGCCGGAACTGTGCTGGTGGGCAACCCTGAATGATGTGATTGACCTGATACCAGAGGCACCGGCCCGGCGCGTTCTGCGCATGCCGAAAGAGACTATCCAGAGTGGCGAGCTTAAAGAAGCCCGTATTGTTCCTGCGCGACCGGCGCGTGAGGTGATTCAGGATGCTGCTCAGTTGGTCAAAAAGATAATCGACCTGCGCACCGACCCGGAATCACCAGAATCATTCATGAGGCGCCCCAAGCGTAAGCGCTGGGAAAGTGAGAAATACACACGATGGGTAAAGTCGCAGACGTGCGCATGTTGCGGCATGCAGGCTGACGATCCTCATCACATCATTGGACACGGACAGGGGGGAATGGGAACGAAGGCGCATGATTTATTTGTGATACCGCTATGCAGAGCGCATCACGATGAACTGCACCGGGATATGAAAGCGTTTGAAGTTAAATATGGCAGCCAGGTTGAGCTGCTATTCAGGTTCCTTGATTTCGCGATTGCAGTCGGCGTGATCGGGACGGACAAAAAATAAAGTGTGTGGAGAGGATTAAATATGCGTGACATGTCACAGGTATTAGAGCGCTGGGCGGGATGGGCTAAGTCAGACAGTAGTGGTGTCGATTACTCAGCAATCGCAGCGGGGTTTAAAGGGCTGCTGCCGCAGGATTCAAAATTAACGCTTACCTGCAGCGATGGGGACGGACTGATTATTGAAGGTTGCCTGTCACGGCTTAAAGCCAAGCGCCCGGATGAGCACGCGATCATTGTGCTCCATTACTTTTTCAATATCTCAAAGCGCACCCTTGCAAAGCAGGCCAAACGCGATGAAAAGATCGTGAGAATTGAAATCCAGATGGCTGAGGGATTCATTGAAGGCTGTCTGGCGATGCTTGATGTGCGGCTGGATATGGACGACGAATTGACGCCGAAAAAAATATTGAAAAAACCTCTCACGCGGTCCGCATTTTCCTTAGTAATCTGATAAGGTCGATTACCAAGCAGTGCAGCTTATCTGCTAAAAGTCAGTTCCAAATGTGGATGTCAAAGCGCCTCGGGCCTTACCAGCCTGGAGGCGTTTTTTATTTCAAATATACCCTTTAGGGGCTAGCGTTTTACCTATCCCTTTCAGGGGATAAAAATTAACCCTGTTGCCGACGGGCAAGGTACTTACCGCAGTAGCGTCAGGGTTTCCATTACAAAGGGGTCGCCATAGAGCGGCCTTTTTTCGTTTTTGCGCACACCAATCAGTCTCCACACACAATTTTGACGCCGTGGTGCTGCGCAACTCTTTTAACGACAGTCAGCCGCCATCATCCCGGTGGCGGGAATCAGAGCATGCCTCCAGAAAAAGACCCGGGCTTTTGGGCCACAGTGCTGCTGTGGCTGTATGCCCACAAAACAGAATGGGGATATGCCGGGGTAGCAGGCATGTTTTCACTATTACGCAGTGCCTATGCAAAAAGCCCATGGAGTAAGCGGGTTCTCGACGCTGTCTCCTGCAGCGCGCTGGCGTTCTTTGCTGGCCCGACGCTGCAGGTGATGGGCGCTTTATTTAACTGGAACATCCCCGACGCTGCTGCGCAGGTATTCGCGGTTTACATCGGGTATGTAGGCAATGACTACATCAGCGAAAGGCTTCGCAGGCTGATAGAAAGAAAGGCAGGGTATACAAATGACGGGCAGCAATAAATCACGCGGCATCCGGAATAATAATCCTGGCAACATCCGCTGGGGCGATGAGTGGAAAGGGCTGGTGCCGCAGCCGCAGCGCAATGATAAATCTTTCTGTCAGTTCATTAGTCCGGAGTATGGCATTCGGGCAATGATCATCATTCTGCGCAATTACCAGAGCAAATACGGTCTGAAAACCATTACGGGCATTGTGAAGCGCTGGGCTCCCCCTAACGAGAATGACACGCAGGCTTATATCCGCAGCGTAGCAACGGCTACCGGCACTGATGCTGATAAGCCAATCGACCTGGCTGACAGCCGCAAGCTGTTTCCGCTCCTGCAGGCCATCATCAAGCATGAGAACGGCAGTCAGCCCTACGGATTAGATGTATTCATTCGGGCGCTCGACCTCGTCTGATAAAGGAGGCCGCATGGCTGCTATCCAGTTCATCAAAAACTATTCACATCTGCTGGTTATCGCAATTATCTGCGTTTGCCTGTGGATGCTGAATGCCCGCAGCGCGCAACTTGAGGCAACCAATCAGCGCCTGGAGAAGCTGGCGAACAGCAAAGACGAGCAGATTAACGACCTGCGCTCCAAAAACGATGGACTGGCATCAAGCGTCACTGAGCTGGTAACAGCAGTTAAGCAGCAAAACGAAGTGATGAGTCAGGTCACAGAGCAGCGTGCCGTAACAGCCCAGCAGAACCGGAAACTACAGAATGAAATTAAGCGTTACCTTGCGGCGGACAAGTGTGCTGTTGCTCCTGTTCCCCCTGATGCTGCTGACCGGTTGCGCGACGCAGCAAAAGCCGCTGGTGGAGTACCGGACAGTAAAGCAGCCTCATCTAAACCTTCCGGCTGAACTTACCAGCCAGATTGACGTGCCAGCGCCATCACCGGATATGACGTTCGGTGACAGCGTAAGCCTCAATGCTGAGTTATATGGCGCTCTGGGCCAGTGTAATATCGATCGCGCCGCCATCCGTAAAATCGAGTCAACCAGATAGGTAATTACATGACCATCAGCCAAGAAGTTAAAGATTGGCATGAGAGATCAGAAGCACTGGCTGCAGAGATTGATGCTCATCTCAATAGCTACCCGGGGCCAGAACGCTCCCGCATCAACTCATCAGAGAACGTGGTGATTTATCTGGGTAATCGTTACACGCTGATAACCGGCTTTATTCCTCCTGAAGTTATTTCAGGCAACCTAAAGATTGGCAAAGGAAAATTATGAGCGAAGCAAAACCGCAGGACGGCAGCACCGTTAAGGGCTATCGGACACTGTCTTATGGCGAAATCGGCAAGATGAATCAGTTCAAGGAGCTGAGCCGCCAATTTATCGCGCTGTTGATGGAGCATCGTAACGATATGCAGACAGACCCAGCCCTGCAGAACTCGCAGGAAAACTGGGAAGCGCATGAATGGTTGCGCGAAGCACATAAGGATATGCAGCGTGCCTGTATGGCGGCTTGTCGTGCTGTAGCTCGCCCAGACTCAGGTTGCTGAGTTCATCACAAGGCGCATTTGCGAGTGCGCCTGATGCTGAAATTTGTGAAATCATATAAAATCATTAATGTATGACTCACTAATCTGGGCGTGGAAAATGGAAAGATTTACAAGATCAATCAGGCAGTCTCTAGAAACTAGTAATTGGTTTTCTGCTATTTTTTTAAGCTTAGCTATGCCTGACATCTGCGGAGCGTTAGAGACTCCCAATGAAAAAAATGGAATTAGATATAGAAGGTGGTTTAACGAAAACCTAAAGCGGAAATATGATTTTAATAATCAATTTGAAATGCTTTCTGCTACGAGTCCTGAGCTTATCGAAAGACTAAGCAGCAATAAATTCTTTGAGAATGTTATTCAAGACTTTAAATTAAGACCAGTTCCAGAGGGAACTAACTTTACAGCCAGCGACTGCTATGCATTCAGAAATGCATGTCTTCATTCAGGGATGTCTAAGGATAACAAAAAAAGGTTTGCATTAACTCCGCCTCCAGCTGTAGGTCATATTATTCACAGAAATAACTCTAATGGCACTTTGTACCTCCAAATAGATATTTTCTGTGAAGATATTTGTGAGGCAGTCGAAATGTGGGCGGAACGTGTGTCTGGTGATGAAGTTATTATGGCTAGGGTGTCAGAATTAATTGAAGTGAAATTCGAATAGCATGAAAAAAGTTATGTATGGCATTTGTCCATAAACGCAAGGCCGCCAATTAATGTCTCTTTGCGTAAGTTTCTATAATCTGGAGTCACCATGATCGCGATGCTAACTAATTGCAGAGAGTAGCCTTATGGATGTTATGATCAATGGTCTAAAATATATACCTTCCGGTCAGAAATGTTCAAATATCGGCATTGCCATCAGCACCCATAACCGTCATGACGTTTTATTCCAAGCTCTTGAGCATCAACTTAAGTTTCTGCCTGCCGGTGCGATGGTGGTTGTAATTGACGACGGCTCAGCCAAACCAGTCACAGCGCCTGAAGGCGTCAGTCTCATTCGTAACGACGTATCACGCGGGATCGTGGCCGCTAAGAACGCGAGCCTTGAGGCGCTGATAGATGCAGGGTGTGAGCACATCTTTCTGTGGGATGACGATGCCTGGCCGATTGCTGATGGCTGGGAAAAACCCTACATCGAATCGCCTGAGCCTCATCTGGCTTATCAATTTCAGGACTTTGCCACCGGTCAGAAACTTAACGATATTGAGGTGCTGTATCGGGATGACCGGCACATAGCCTACACCGGCCAGCGCGGCGTGATGCTGTATTACCACCGCAGCGCGGTTGAGAAGGTCGGAGGATTTGATCCCATCTACCAGCGTGGCATGTATGAGCACTCTGATTTGGCGCTGCGCATCCACAATGCCGGGTTAACCAGCTGGGCGTTCGCTGATGTCGTTGGCTCAGACAAGCTGATTTACTCACTTGATGAGCATCAGGCAGTAGAGCGTTCAGTACCAAAGCCAGACCGGGAAGCGCAGGTTAAGCGCAATGTGACCATTCACAACGAGCGCCGTAACAATGGTTATACCGGCTACGCCGAATACCGGCAGCAGCGCAATGTGGTGATTACTACACTCCTGACCAGCCAGCCAGACCCGCAGCGCAGCACCAAAATGAAAGCATCGCCTGACCTGCTGGCTACGTGGGCCGCTTCGGTAAAAGGTGGTGACGCGGTTGTGCTGGCCGATGAGCTGACTACCGCACCTGCAAGGGCTTCGCTGGTAGCCGTCCCTGATGTGAAAATGAACGTCTATTTCCGGCGCTGGCTGCATATCTGGCAGCACCTTCGCGATCACCCTGAATATCACTTCGTCTGGTGTACCGATGGCACTGACGTTGAGATGCTGCGAGAACCATGGGAAGAAATGGAACCCGGCAAAGTCTACGCAGGTTCTGAACCAAAAACCTATGCCGATCCATGGGCTAAGCAATCACACCCCGAATCAACCTATCGGGCGTTCATTAATGCGCACCGTAATGAGGTGATGCTTAACGCTGGCCTGCTCGGTGGTACACGAAATGATGTGATGGCAATCGCGCATGGCATCCTACGACTGTATTACCACATCGAATCGCTGCGCTTTTGGGGGCAGGAATTATCGGCCTCTGCCATTGGTGACATGATGGCGTTCGGCATCGTCGCACACCGCTACAGCGACAGGCTGATCACCGGTCCCAGTGTACATACAGTATTTAAGTCAGATGGCATTGGTAAGGAGTTTGCCTGGTGGAAACACAAATAAAGTTTGTGGTGGTCGGCCATCACTCACGTATTGAACAGGCATGTGCACTGGCATGTTCAATCGGGCCAGCCGGCAATATGATTATCGATGAAGGTTACAACGGTGCAAATGCCGCTCATCGTCGGGCGCTTGAGTGGGCCAGCTATCAGGATTGCCGGGTGGTTATCATGGAAGATGATGCACTGCTGGTCGATGGATTCACCGATAAGGTAAAAGCCTGGCTTAACAGGTTCCCTGACGATCTCATGTCATTCTATCTGGGGACTGGCCGACCACCGCAGTATCAGTCTGAAGTAGCGACAAAGCTTATCGGTAGTGACCAGCGCCAGACGGACTACATCACCATGAGCAGGCTGATACACGGCGTCTGCTACAGCATTCCTCCTCATCGTATTGGTGATGTGCTGCGTCGATGGGATAGCAGCAAGCCAGCTGACTATGCGGTAGGTGATGCGTATGGCGGTGATGTTATCTACCCGTGCTACTCACTTGTGGATCACGCTGACCTGCAGACTGTTGAGCGGCACCCGGATAACCAGAAACGCACAGAGCGCCGAAGGGCGTGGAGACTGGATGCCACAACGAATACCGAGAGCATGCCGCAAGCATGGGTGCGGTAAGACAACAACTGATCGCTCAGGTTATTGTGCTGACCATATCAATGAGGGCTGGCAACAGCATCAGCGCGGTCAGAGCAGGCATGAGCGCGGATATGGCAGCCAATGGGATGTCAGACGTGCGCGAGTTCTTGAGCGTGATCGTCACCTCTGTCAGGAGTGCCTGCGAAAGGGCAGACCCACAGCAGCTAAGACGGTTGACCACATTACCCCAAAAGCGCATGGGGGTACCGATGACGACAGCAACCTGCAGGCTTTGTGCTGGCCGTGCCACAAGGCAAAGACAGCAAGAGACAGAATTAAATGAGAATGATTGTCGTTTCTTTGGTGCGTGGCGCACCGAATTGGTGCATTCAATGATCAATTGATAACCATTCTCATTTGTAGGGTTTGTGGAGGGGGAGGGCGGGTCGAAAGTTCCCCCCTCTCGCCTTTCAGGACCGCCGCCTAAGCCTTTTTCACATCGCCGCAGGTTAGAAAACTTTTTTTTGGGGTTACCCCACCAAGCATTAATAGGAGTTTTCGATTATGCCAGGACCACCGAAAACCCCGACACATCTGGCTTTGGTGAAGGGGAACCCATCTAAACGCGCATTAAATAAAAATGAGCCAAAACCCCCTTCAGGGGTACCCCCAATTCCCAAGCATTTCGATAAGCAGGGGAAGTACTGGTTTAAACGCATCGCCGATGAGCTGGACGCGATTGGGGTTATCACGCAACTTGATGCGCGAGCGCTTGAGTTGCTCGTGGAGGCTTACACAGAGTACCGTCATCACTGTGACACGCTGGATCGGGAAGGATACACCTACGCCGTTTTTAGCGAAGAAGAGCCGGATGAAGGCAAGAAAAGAGAAATCAGGATGATCAAGCCTCACCCCGCAGCAGTGATGAAAGCTGATGCGTGGAAACGTATTCGGGCAATGCTCGGTGAATTTGGCATGACGCCTGCCAGCCGCACGAAGGTTGGTACCAAAGGCCCTGCTGAAGTCGACCCTCTGGATGAATTCCTTAAAAAGCGCAAATGATGAATGGCAACTGTTCAGGCTGGTATTCAGTACGCAGAGCGCGTGCTGTCTGGCGAGATCGTTGCTGGCGAACTGGTGCGTTTGGCGTGCCAGCGCTTCCTCAATGATTTAGAGCATGGGCCGGAACGCGGTATCTACTTCAATGAGGACCGCGCCCAGCACATTCTCGATTTCTATAATTTTGTTCCGCATGTCAAAGGCGCACTGGCTGGAAAGCCAATCGAGTTGATGCCCTGGCATGTCTTCATACTCATCAATATTTTTGGCTTCGTCGTACCTCTTATTGATGAGATGACTGGCAGAACGGTGCTTGATGAAGATGGCGATACCATAATGGTGCGCCGCTTCCGTACCGCTTATGACGAGGTCGCGCGCAAAAACGCTAAATCTACGCTTTCATCCGGCATCGGTCTCTATATGACTGGCGCTGATGGTGAGGGCGGGGCAGAGGTTTACTCAGCGGCCACTACCCGCGATCAGGCACGTATTGTGTTTGATGATGCCAAAAACATGATCAAGAAAGCGCCCCGCACGCTGGGTCGTCTCTTCGGTCATGTGAAACTCAACATTCATCAGGAACGTTCAGCGTCTAAGTTTGAGCCGCTTTCCAGCGACGCTAATAACCTTGACGGCTTGAATATTCACTGCGGGATTGTTGATGAGCTGCATGCACACAGGACCCGTGATGTGTGGGATGTGCTTGAAACTGCGACAGGGGCGCGCCTCCAGTCACTGCTGTTTGCGATAACCACCGCTGGCACCAACAAGGACGGTATTTGTTATGAACAGCGTGACTACGCCATAAAGGTTTTACGTGGTGTGGTGGAGGACGATACCTATTTTGCTCTTATCTATACATTAGATGAGGGTGACGATCCTTTTGATGAGGCGAACTGGCCTAAAGCAAACCCTGGTCTCGGTGTCTGCAAGCGCTGGGATGACATGCGCCGCCTGGCAAAAAAGGCAAAAGAGCAGGTCGCAGCACGTCCAAACTTTTTCACAAAGCACCTTAACATCTGGGTTACAGCAGAAAGCGCCTGGATGGACATGGATCGCTGGGCAAAATGCGAGGGCCTTCCTGAAAGCGACAAGCTGAAGAGCTGGCCTGTATGGGTTGGCATTGACCTTGCCAACAAGATTGATATCTGCGCAGCAGCAAAAACATGGCTTTCCCCGGAGGGTCATACCTACTCAGCCTATAAATTCTGGATACCTGAAGGGCGACTTGAGACCGCGCCTAACCATATTTCGGAGCTTTACCGCAAATGGTCAGATGCCGGACATCTTGAGTTAACCGATGGCGACGTTATCGATCATGCCTACATTAAGGCTGAGGTTGAAGCCTGGGTAAAAGGAGAGGACCTCCGTGAAATTGCGTTCGATCCCTGGAGTGCAACGCAGTTCAGCTTAGCGCTGGCGGAAGAAGGGTTGCCAATGGTTGAGGTGGCGCAGACGGTAAAAAATCTGTCTGAGTCTATGAAGACTGTGCAGGCAGATATCTATGGGGGCAAATTCCATCATGACGGTAACCCCGTTATGACCTGGATGATGTCAAACGTCACCGTTAAACCCGATAAAAATGACAACGTGTTCCCCAATAAATCCACGCCAGAAAATAAAATTGACGGACCTGTCGCGCTGTTCACCGCTAAGAGCCGGCTGATAGTGAATGGCGGCGGTGATAAGCAGGACCTGACCGCGTTCTTCGATGATCCGATAATGATAGGTGTCTAATGAAATCTAAAAAGAAGCCGGGGGCAATTAAAAGCGCCCTCCTGAACTGGCTTGGTGTACCCATCAGCCTGACTACAGGCACATTCTGGGAGGAATGGTTCGGGAAAAGCAGCAGCGGAAAGACGGTGTCAGTGGATAAAGCGATAATGCTTTCTGCAGTCTGGGCGTGTGCGCGCCTTCTCAGTGAGTCCGTCTCTACGCTTCCCCTCAAGGTCTATAAGAGAGAAAAAGACGGTTCACGAACGCTGGCGCAGCAGCATCCGGCTTATCGCGTTCTGTGTAAGCAGCCAAATGCAGAAATGACCCCATCCCGGTTTATGCTGATGCTGGTGGCAAGTATCTGTCTGCGCGGAAATGCTTTCATCGAAAAGATGATGATCGGTAAAAAACTTGTCGGCCTTAATCCGCTGTTGCCGCAGAACATGAAGGTGAAGCGTTTAGACAATGGGCAGCTGGAGTACACCTATACCGATAATCGCGGTAAGCGTGTTATTCCTGTCGATAAAATCATGCACATCCGTGGGTTCGGGCTTGATGGCGTTTGCGGCATGATGCCCATGATGATTGGTCGTGATGTGATTGGCTCGGCAATGGCGGTTGAAGAATCAGCTGCAAAAATTTTTGAAAACGGCATTCAGAATTCCGGCTTCATCAGTTCTAAAACTGATATCAACGCTGAGCAGCGGGCAAGGCTGAAAAAGAACCTGTCAGACTTTGTCGGCTCTAAAAATGCTGGAAAGGTCATGGTGCTTGAAGGCGACATGTCATATCAGGGCGTCACAATGAACCCTGAAGCAGCGCAGATGCTTGAAAGCAGATCATTCAGTATTGAAGAGATTTGCCGGTGGTTCCGCATTCCTCCGTTCATGGTCGGTCATGCAGATAAACAGAGCAGCTGGGCATCGAGTGTCGAGGGTATGAACCTTCAGTTCCTGACTAATACGCTGCGACCGTTGCTAGTCAATATCGAGCAGGAAATTGCACGCTGCCTGCTCGATGGCGATGAAGATTATTTTGCTGAGTTCTCGGTAGAGGGTCTGCTTCGCGCCGACAGCGTAGGCCGCTCTGCATATTACACAACAGCACTTCAGAATGGCTGGATGTCACGAAACGATGTGCGCCGACTGGAGAATATGCCACCTATCGAAGGTGGTGATATCTATACGGTCCAGCTTAACCTGACCCCGCTGGAAGACCTGAAAAACAATAACATTGGTGCTCAGGCCAGCAATATCATGAAGCTTCACGCTTTCCTCTTCCCAGACGTTCCACAGGAACAGTCACCGCTAAAACGCGCGGCTTAGGAGAACCAATGACGAAGTTAAAAAACCTTCCGGCAGCGCCGGAGGGGCGGCCTTTTGCGTCTGGAAAACGTGATTTGCCCGCCGCCGCAATTGATCGCTGGGATGGCAGCATTCGCGCCGCCTCATCAGCCGGTGAAAACAGCATCACCATTTTTGATGTTATCGGTGAGGACTGGTGGGGTGACGGTGTAAGCGCCAGCCGCATCGCTGGCGTGCTTCGTTCACTGAACGGGGACGATGTCACTGTTTATATCAACTCCCCTGGCGGCGATATGTTTGAGGGAGTTGCGATCTACAACCTTCTTCGTGAGTACAGCGGCAAGGTGACGGTAAAAATTCTCGGGCTGGCTGCTTCTGCTGCGTCAGTAATTGCGATGGCCGGTGATGAAATTCAGATCGGGCGTGGTGCGTTCCTGATGATTCATAACGCCTGGATCATGGCCGCAGGTAACCGGAACGATTTCCGCGAATACGCCGACTATCTCGAGCCCTTTGACAGGGCAATGGCGGATATCTACGCGGCTCGATCAGGTATTGATATCGCTGAAGTGCAGTCATTGATGGATAAAGAGTCATTTATCGGTGGCAGCGAATCCGTTGAAAAGGGCCTTGCGGACGCACTCCTGTCTGCAGATGAAATTACCAGCGACGATGAAAGCCCATCAGCGGCGCTGAGAAAAATTGATGCTTTCCTGGCTAAAGGCGGAATGCCCCGCTCTGAGCGCCGTAAGCATCTCAAAGCTTTGGGTGGCATGCCGGGCGCTGCCTCTGAAGAAAACGGTAAGCCGGGCGCTACCGATGAAATTAACCCTGAAACACTTCTGAATCTTAAAAATGCGCTGGCTTCGCTCGGCGAATAAGGAATCCCTATGTCTGATGTAAACCAACTGCTCAAAGATGTTTCCGCCAAAGTGGAAAAAGTCTCTGCCGATTTCAGTAAAAAGGCGGAGGAGGCCATTAAGGAGGCGCAGGCTTCAGGAAAGCTGTCCACTGAAACCAAAAACGCTGTTGATAAAATTGCGACTGAGCACAACGCCCTGAATGAAGCTCTGAAAACCATTCAGGCATCCGTTGGCAACCTTGAGCAGCATGTTGCTCAGATGCCTCTGAATGCAGCGAAAGATGTTATTCAGAGCGTGGGTCAGCAGTTCGTTTCAGCTGAGGCGATGAAGGATATTCGCGCCAGCCTTGAAGGCGGCAAGCGTATCAGCGTACCGGTGAATGCCGCACTTACTACCGTCGATGTTCCAGGTCAGATCGTGGCGCCACAGCGACTGCCGGGTATCGACCAGACACCGAAACAGCGCCTGTTCATTCGTGATCTGATCGCGCCGGGCCGCACTCAGTCCAACACTATTTATTACGTGAAGCAAACGGGCTTCACCAATAAAGCAGCGGTCGTACCGGAAAATACCGCTAAGCCTTACAGCGATATTCAATTTGCTGAAGAAACCACCCCTGTGCGCACGATTGCCCACATGTTCAAAGCCTCAAAGCAGATTCTGGATGATTTCGCACAGCTGCAGTCAACGGTTGATGCTGAAATGCGCTATGGCCTGAAGTACGTTGAAGAGCAGGAAATCCTGTTTGGTGACGGTACCGGTGCCCATCTGAAAGGCATCATCCCGCAGGCTACGGCATTCAATGCGGCTTTTGCCGTGGAGAAAGAAACCGGTATTGATGTGCTGCGACTGGCAATGCTGCAGGCGCAACTGGCGCGTTTCCCAGCATCAGGCCACGTCCTGCACTTTACCGACTGGGCACGTATTGAATTGTCGAAAGATGAACTGGGCCGCTATATCCTGGCGAATCCTGCTCAGCTTACTACCCCAACACTCTGGGGCCTGCCGGTGGTGGCAACTGAAGCCGCGCAGTTCCTCGGTAAATTCCTGACTGGCGCGTTTAACTCCGGTGCTCAGTTGTTTGATCGCGAGGATGCCAACGTAGTTATCTCAAGCGAAAACGCCGATGACTTTGAGAAGAACATGATCTCAATCCGCTGTGAAGAACGCGTTGCGCTTGCGGTCTATCGTCCGGAAGCGTTCGTATGGGGAAGCCTGAGCGGCTCAGGTAGCTAATCAATGCCAGCGGCCTCCGGGCCGCTTTTTGTTAACTGATTGGGTAACCGCGATGATTGAGATTTCAACAGTCAGGGAGCACTGCCGCATTGATGCTGACGATACCAGTGAAGATTCGATACTGACTATCTATATTGGCGCGGCAAAGCGGCACATTGAGAAATGGACACGCCGAAATCTCTATGAAGCCAATGCCGATGCCGGGTTTGATACCGATGAGGATCGTCTTCTGCTTGATGATGATATTCGGCTGGTCATATTGCTTCTGGTCGGTCACTGGTATGCAAATCGTGAAGCGGTAAGCGAACAAAAAATCAGTGAAATACCGCTGGCGGTTGATGCGCTCCTTCAGCCTTACAGGGTATATGGCTTATGAAAGGCCTGGCAGCTGGCGAGCTTGATAAACGCATAAAGGTTCAGCGTACTGAGTCAGAGCGCGGGCCGCTGGGTGAAGTGTTACCGGGGGAAGTTGTTATCAGCTCTCCCTTTATCTGGGCTAAAGCTGAAAATATTTCTAACCGCAAAATACGCAGCATGGATCAGCAGCAAGTTGTCGAGACCTGGCAGTTCACTATCCGCGCACGTGGCGATGTGCAGACGGACTGGAAAATAAGCTGGGGCAATGAAATTTACACAATCAGGGCTGTTGACCGCAGCAGCCGGGATCGTGCAGTCATTACAGCTGAAAGGGATGTGCGTCATGATTGAATCAGGCATCTATAAATCCCTTCAGTCCCTTTCCGAACTCGACGTCTATCCCCTTCTGATTCCTGATAATGAGCAGCAAGGGATTACTTATCAGCGTATTTCTGACCCCGAGATTGAAAGTGGTCTTGTCAGAACGTCTTTGGTGGCGGGACGATTCCAGATTTCCTTTGTGAAAGTCTCTGACTACTCGGGCTTGCTGGCGCTTGATGCTCAACTCTGGCAGATGTGGAAGGGTATCCGGCATGGTGATATTGGCGGCTATCCGGTTCAGTACGTTGAGCGCGGTTCGCTGCAACAGGATAAATCCACGCTGCCCAACAACGCAGTGCAGTACCGCCTGACCAGAGATTTTATTATCTACTTCAGTGAGGTCTGAGCATGCTGAGAATGGAAGTTACAGGTCTTGATGAGCTTGAGCGCCAGCTGATTGCCTTGGGTGAAAAAGCCGGAACAAAGGTGTTACGTGAAGCTGGCCGGGCAGCTCTCCAGGTGGTTGAGCAGGATATGAAAGAGCATGCGGGTTATGACGAGTCAGCGAAAGGGCCGCACATGCGTGACTCTATCAAAATCCGTTCGACAACCCGGACTAAAGGTAACGCCGTTGTCGTGCTGCGGGTCGGTCCGAGTAAGCAGCATTACATCAAGGCACTGGCTCAGGAGTTCGGTACGGTTAAGCAGATTCCTGATCCCTTCATTCGCCCTGCGCTGGATTACAACAAATCCCGCGTTCTCCGAATCCTCGCGGTAGAAATACGGGACCGCATTCAAAACAACGGGTAGCAGCCGCTACCAACTTCAAAGAGAGAGAAAGTCATGGCTGATAAAACTTCGCCAGAATACGCGATGCTGCCTGCAGGAACCGTAGTGAAATGGGGGCCATCCGGTGCCGCTGTCTCAGCGATGAAGCCGCTGATTAACTGTAAGGCGCTGGGCGCTACCGGCCAGACCGGCAGCTTCGTGGACTGCACCACGCTGATTGATAAGAGCAAACAGTTTATTTCTGACCTGCCGGAAGGCCCGGAAAAATCGCTGGGCTTCATTGATGATCCTGCTAATACCGATTTTGCAGACTTCCTGAATGCCGCGCAAAACCGCCAGACGGTCCAGTTCTACGTTGAGCTGCCCAACGGGCGCACAGCCAACATGGTACTGGCGCTGTCCGGCTGGCAGATGAATGAAATCACCGCGCCAGCAAGTGAGGTGATTCAGATTACCGTTCAGGGTAAACAGAACAACATCGAGTGGGGCGTAGTCGCAGGCTCCTGATATCCATCAGCCACGCCGCCTGAATGGCGGCATTTACCACTTTACGGGATCGAATAATGTCCGAGAAAAAATTCAGTGCGGCCACGTTAAAAGCAGTTCTGCTGCAGCCTAAGTCTACCGCCATCAAAACAGAACTGCTGGGCGCTCAGGTGTACATTCGCCGCCGCACCGCCGGTGAGCTCATCCGCTACGAGGAAGAGATGGATGCGGCGCAGGCGACCGGCAATGTGCGTGCAATTTCAGAAATGAGCGTCCAGCTGGTTCTCGACAGCCTGGTTAATCCTGATGGTTCAGCCATTAAGCCTGAACTGCTTCCTACTGCAGCAGAGCTGCTGGACGCTCACGATAACCCGGCGCTGATGGCCGCTATTGAACGCGTCAAAACGCATGCCATTGGTAAACTGGACGCCGCCGAAAAAAACTGACCGGCTCGTCGTGGCTGCAGCTGATCTTCTGGCTTGCTGACAGGTGGGGTGAGCCTGACCCGTCAGTCATAGCCGCATTACCCTGCGATACGCTGAACCACTGGCGAGCTTACTTTCTTCAGCAAGGCATCCTGACCCGCTCCGAACCACAATCCGCAAACACCGCAAACGACACCAGGCAGAGCACGCCCACGCACAGCGTGGATCAGCAGTGTGACGCCGTAATGAGGGCGTTAATGTAATGGCTGACGTAGCATCGCTGGCGGTAGGGTTACATCTCAACGCCGCAAATTTTAAAAGCCAGCTCGTCGGT
>Ga0213820_1000556_pt1 | contig 24161 bp, 28 predicted proteins | sample MC6MC0910MG_FD_179889 | JGI IMG/M metagenome (GOLD analysis project Ga0213820, IMG submission 179889) | Enriched soil aggregate microbial communities from Iowa State University, Ames, United States - MC6-MC0910-MG | ecosystem: Environmental > Terrestrial > Soil > Unclassified | place: USA: Iowa... | reverse complement strand
TAAAGGAATTGCTAGCTTAGTAGCACCTCCTCCAAAGCTTACGGTTTCGCAGTGGGCGGATAAGCATCGTGTATTATCTAAGGAATCATCAGCTGAACATGGGCGATGGAATACAGAACGTGCACCATATCAAAGAGAAATCATGGATGCAGTCAATGATCCAGGAGTTGACCAAATAGTCGTGATGTCTTCTGCACAAGTCGGGAAGTCCGAAATATTAAACAATATTATCGGTTACTATATCGATTATGATCCGTCACCAATGCTTTTAATGCAGCCAACGCTTGAAATGGCAGAGGCCTATTCAAAAGACCGCATAGCCGCCATGATACGGGATACACCAACATTAACGAAGAAAATTAATAGTCCAAAGGCGAAGGATGGAAATAATACATTGCTACAAAAGAAGTTTCCTGGTGGTCATTTAACGCTTGTTGGTGCCAATTCACCTGCAAGTCTATCTTCGCGTCCTGTTCGTTTAATCCTTGCTGATGAGGTAGACCGGTTCCCAGTATCAGCAGGTACTGAAGGAGATCCGTTAGCACTTGCGCAGAAGCGGACAAAGACTTTTTGGAACAGTAAATGGGTATCTGTATCGACACCTACTATAAAAGGTGCATCGAGAATTGAAGCGGAATATGAAGAAAGCACAATGGAACAATGGTGTGTATCTTGTCCGAGCTGTGGTTTATTTCAACCGTATAGTTGGCCACAAATTCGTTTTCAGACGGTGACAATGGAATGTGTGCATTGTAAAGCACAACATAACGAAGTGGAGTGGAAGTCACGTCCTGGTAAATGGATTGCGCGAAATCCTGAAGCATCGAAGCGAGGTTTTCATTTGAATGCACTAGCATCACCTTGGGAGAACTGGGCAAAGATTATTGCAGAATTTAAAGAAGCGAAACGTAAAGGTCTAGAAACATTTAAAACGTGGGTCAATACAACGCTCGGGGAATCTTGGGAAGAAAAGACTAACGATCAAGACCATACAAAGCTTGTTTCCAGACGTATTCGTTATGATTGTGAAGTGCCTAAAGATGTATTAGTGCTGACAGCAGGTGTCGATGTGCAAGATGACCGTCTAGAAGTGGAGATAGTCGGTTGGGGAGTGGATGAGATTTCTTGGGGAATCGCTTATAAAATCTTTTATGGAGATCCAGCGCAGCAAGCTGTATGGAATCAAGTTGATGCATTTTTATTAAAAGATTATATACGGAACGACGGGGTAAAGCTTTGTGTTGCTGCCACTTGTGTGGATTCAGGTGGGCATTATACAAGTGAGGTCTATGATTTTTGTAAAGACAGGGAGCACCGTCGAGTATTTGCGATTAAAGGAAAGGGCGGTAATGGTGTCCCTTATATTAATAAACCGTCAAAAGTAGGGAGACAACAAGTAAATTTATTTACGCTTGGCGTCAATGAAGGGAAGGATTTAATTTATTCCCGATTGAAAAATAAATACGAAGATAAGCCTGGTTATTGCCATTTTCCGTTAGAAGCGGATAAAGGGTATGACGAGGCTTTTTTTATTGGCTTAACGGCAGAAAGAAAAGTGACTCGCTTTTTCAAAGGTGTTCCGCGTATTGAATGGGTGAAACGTTCTTCCAATATTCGCAATGAACCACTTGATATAAGAAATTATGCAACAGCTGCTTTACGTATTTTAAATCCGGATTTGAACTATCTTGCTGAACATAATTTAACGAGCAATATCTATACACAAACAACGAGGCGGAAAAAACGTAAGCGGAGAGTGATTTCAAAAGGAGTGTAGAAGATGGCTTTTACGGTTGATGAATGTAGAGAAAGGTTAGCTATTTGGTTGGAGGCAGAGGCGAAAATCGCCATTAATCAGAGTTATTCGTTAGAAAATAGACGTTTTGACCGTGCAAATTTGGCGCAAGTAAGGGATCAAATAAAGTTTTGGAGAAGCGAGCTAGCACTAGCTGAAATGCGAGAGAATGGTCGAAGCCGTAGACGAGTGATACGTGTTGTGCCGCGTGATTTGTAGGGGGTATGACAAGTGAACATATTGGATAAAGCGATTGAGGTTGTTTCGCCTGAAAGAGCATTGAAGCGTGCAGGAGCTCGCAAGCGACTACAAATTATGAATTCAGGTTATGCAAATAGCGGTGCCAATAGGCGTAAAAAATCGATGATTGGTTGGATTTTTAAAGGTGGTTCTACGAAAGAAGATATCGATGACAATCAAGATACGTTGCGTCAACGATCTCGTGACCTGTATATGAACACCCCACTTGCTACTGGCTCAATCAAAACGATACGAACAAATGTGGTAGGCTACGGTTTGATTTTGAACAGCCAGATTGACCATGAGTTTTTAGGTTTGTCTATTGAGGAAGCGGATGCGTGGGAAACGACGGTTGAACGTGAGTTTGCTCTATGGGCTGATTCAATTATGTGTGATGCGTTGCAAATGAATAATTTTTATGAGCTGCAGCAACTGGCATTTATATCGTGTTTGATGAGTGGAGAGGTGTTTGCAACGTTACCTTATCGAAACCATCATCAACATTGGTATGGATTGCGTGTGCAGCTACTTGAAAGTGACCGTATTTGTAGTCCAAATGGAGCAAGTAAAAACATTATCAATGGCGTAGAGCTTGGCCGGTATGGGGAAGTTGTTGCTTACCATATTTGTGATACACATCCTTTAGCGGAGAGTACCAGTCAAAAAAAATGGATGCGTATCGACAAGTTTGGTCAGAAGAGCGGACGTCAAAATATATTGCATTTAATGGAGTCTGAACGGCCAGAGCAACGACGAGGTGTGCCAATCCTTGCACCGGTAATTGAGAGCTTAAAACAGCTTGGAAGATATACTGACGCGGAGTTAACGGCTGCCCTTGTGTCTTCCCTGTTTACAGTTTTCATTGAAACGAAGGATGAGTATGATGCGCCTCCGTTAGGATCAGCCATTAATGAACAAGAACAAGTGGATAAAGAGGATGAATTAAGCTATGAACTTGGTGCAGGCGCCATTGTTGCACTTGCTGAAGGGGAGAAAGCAAATACCTCCAATCCCGCACGTAATAATTCCTCATTTGATCCGTTTGTTGTAGCGGTTTGTCGGCAAATTGGAACAGCGCTAGAGCTCCCTTATGAAATATTATTAAAACATTTTACATCCAGTTATTCAGCCTCACGAGCTGCACTTTTAGAGGCGTGGAAGATGTTTAAGATGCGGCGCACGTTTTTAGCAAATGATTTTTGCCAGCCAATTTATGAGGAATGGTTAACAGAAGCGATCCTTCTTGGCAGAATTCAAGCACCGGGTTTTTTAGACAATCCATTAGTGCGAAAAGCTTATTGTGGTGCTGAGTGGAATGGGCCAACACAAGGACAACTAGACCCATTAAAAGAAGTACAGGCAGCGATGTTACGTGTGGAAAATGGCTTTAGTACAAGAGCACGTGAAACGGTAGAACTAACAGGTGGTAACTACTGGCTTAATCACGCACAGCGCGAGCGTGAAGAACAAGCACGTCGCGAGGCGGGGCTCGATATGAGTTATTTAGAAATTATGAAAAATATTGTTCAGGAAAAGGGGGTGAAAATTGAAGATGAGGATTGACCTTCGTGGCGCGATTGTACCAGACGGCGAACAATGGATTTATGACTGGTATGGTATTCCTGCTGTTAGCCCTAAACGCATTATGCAACAAATCGATAAAGCAATCTCAAGTAACGAAAAAGAGCTGATTGTTAATATTAATAGCCCTGGTGGATCTGTTTATGCAGCGTCTGAAATATGGTCGCATATTAAAAAATTTACAGGTGATTCCGTAGCCGAAATTACAGGTGTTTGTGCAAGTGCAGCATCCATTATTGCCATGGCTACGAAACGAACAGTTATAGCTCCTGTAGGCGCATTAATGATTCATAATGCCTCGACTATTGCACAAGGTGATTATCGTGAAATGGAGGCGATGAAGCAATTATTAATTAAAACAAATGAAGCGATTATGCAAACCTATAAAGTGAAAACGAAAAAGTCAGACGAAGAGTTAAAGCAAATGATGGACGCGGAGACATGGATGAATGCACAGCAAGCAGTGGAGCATGGCTTTGTGGATGACATTATGTTTACCGAGGATGTAGAAGTCGTTGCTTCAGCACAAATGGCACAAGATTTTGGCTCCAATGGTTTATTACCTAAAGCAGTAATCGACAAAATGCGCAAATTGTTAGCGAGTGAGCCAAATTTAGTTAACAAAAACAATGTTGCATTAAAGAGCGAGCAAGTAGCAGTGGAAGGAGAGGAACAACAAATGGATGTGAAGGAATTAGAAAGTAAACACCCTGACTTAGTCGAGCAAATTCGCAATAAAGCTAAAGAAGATGCAATTACAGCTGAACGTCAACGTATTCAGGAAATCGAAAATATTGCACTACCAGGCTTTGAAGAAATCGTGAATAAAGCGAAGTTTGAAACAGGAATGACGGCTGCTGAAACAGCGTTACAACTGTTAAACGCGCAGACGCAACAACGTACAACGAAGCTAGTGAATATCCAACAAGATGCTTCGCTACTTAATGGTATTGAAGGGCAGGAAGCACCAACGAATAACGATGACAACGAAATTGATGCACTTGTTAATAAAGTGTTAGGGAATGGAGTGAAATAACATGCCGATTTTAGAGTTTGATAATTTACTAGGCGGCTTTCAAACAGATGTCGTATCAGAGCCTATCACAGTGGCAGCGAACCAAGAATTATCGGTAGGACAAGTTTTTGCTCTGAATGAAAAAGGTCAAGCGGTTGCCATGACGAAAACGAGTTCTGCAAAAGATGTTTACGGTATTATGGCAGATGCCATTGCAACATCGGCTGATGAAACGAAACCCGCAGTTTGTTACAAGCGTGGAGAATTTAATGTCCGTAAAATTATTTTACCTGCGGATGCAGATGTAGTACCCTATCATATCGCTCTAAGCAATATCGGGATCACACTAAGAAATACTGTGCCAGCAGATCCGCAAAAGGAGGAGTAGATCAATGGCTATCAATTTATTTGAAACACGTACGATGCTAAAATTTTCCGAACGTATGCCACGTGTCACAACATTTTTACGAGATATGTTATTTACTGATACAGAGCTATCTCCAACAAATATAGTCGATGTAGATATTAAAAAAGGACGTGCCAAAATTGCGCCGTATGTTAGTGAAAAAATCGGTGGTAAAGTTGTAGAAAATAGCGGTTATCGGACAGAAACATTTGCACCACCATTAGTTGCACCTACGACGATTACAACAGCTCCGGATTTACAAAATCGTTCAATGGGCGAAAATTTATATTCTGCACGTACACCATATGAGCGAGCAGCAGAAAAACTTGTGAAAGATTTAAAAGAGCTCGACACCATGATTACACGTCGAGAAGAAGTGATGTGTGCACAAGCGATTTTCGATGGTGAAATTAATGTGAAGGGCGAAGGTGTCGATTATGTGATTTCGTTTAATCATACGAATCGAGAGACGCTTTCTGGGTCAAGTTTATGGAGTGCTTTTACATCACAAAAATATGCTGATTTGAAACGTTGGGTACGAACTGTCCAAGAAACAGGCTTTGTAAACGTTGATAATGTAGTCATATCACCAGATGTAACGGATGTCCTGTTGAAGGATAATGACATATTAAAACTATTAGATATTCGCAATGTAAATATCGGTGAACTAAAGCCTGAAACATTACCAAATGGTGCAACGTATATCGGTACAATTGCAGGGGTAGGTCGGATTTATGAATATGCAAGCAGCTATTATGATGATGTCGATAATAAGGTGAAGCCTATTGTCCCTCCTGGAACAATTGCCTTGCTAGCGACGGAAGCAGATTTTTCAATGGCCTATGCAGCCATTACCATTGCTAAAGGTGATGATTTAGTCACTTACGAAGCGGATCGTGTCCCTGATTCTTGGACGGAAAAACGCCCTGCTCGAAAAATTTTGCAATTAAGCGCCAAACCATTACCGATTCCAAAAGAAGTAAATAGCTGGTTTGTAGCGAAAGTGCTATAAGGGGGTACGCATATGATTCGAGCAAAACATACGATTCGTCACGATAATGTGTTTTATTCAAAAGGAGCAATTATCGATGGGCTAACAGAAGCAGAAGAATTACGATTGGTGAACTTAAAAGCAGCCGAATACGTACTTTCGCCAGAAGAGGAGCTTCAAAAGCAACGCGTTGAAAATCAAAAGGTAACGATACGTGCAGAAGAAATGGAAGAGCTTCGCATGGCGCTCGACACTGAATACAATGCCGACGATCTAAAACGTACCGCAAAAGAGGTTGGGGTTGATTTAACAGGTGTTTCGAAAAAAGACGATGTGATACAAGCGATTATTCAACAAGGAAAAGCACATGCGTTGCTTGAGGACGACGCCGATGAATAGGACATTTAAAGACCTTGTAGCCGAGGATTTAGATGTCTTTTTTAATTGTCTGGAATTGGCGGAGGTGCATGAATTAGACGGAGAATTCCTTGATTTAGTGATAGAAAGTAATGTGGAACATGTAAAAGACTATAGCCGTGATCAGTTAAGTGCGTCTCAGGAAGTGTTTGTCCATCTTAAAACCATCTTTGTGAAAAGTTGCGATTTCTATGTTCCGAAAGTAGGCAACATTTTGATGCTGGATGGCGAAGAATACTATGTCGAAGAAGCGAGCGAGGACATGGGGATTATCCGCATTGTCGTCAGCGCAAATGAAAGTTAGGTGTTAATATGATTGAACTAAAAATGCATCAAGTGGAGGTGTTAGAAGCACTGTTTGCTAAAACACCAAAAGAAGCACGGCTTCTATTTGCTCGTGCAATTAATCGATCAGCAGAATCTTCAAGAACTAAGGCGAGTCAAGAAGTACGAGCTAAATATGTGATACGAGCACTAGATGTAAAAAAGCCGATGAAGGTCAAGAAAGCGACAGCAAGTCAGCTATCAGCGCATGTTCATATAAGTGGGGGCGTAACGCCTTTAATGAAGTTTGATATCACACCCACAATGCCTGATGTCATGCCAGTGCGTGCTCGTGTGAAAAAAGGTAGTAGTAAAAAACTCATTCCACATGCCTTTGTTGCAAAAATGGATAATGCACATATGAACGCTTTTACACGTGTTGGAAAAAGGCGGTTACCGATTAAGGGACGATATGGACCTTCAATAGCACAAATGACGAGAGAGCCAAAAGTATTTACAAATATTACAACCCATGCACAAAAAACATTGGAAAAACGTCTTGACCATGAAATGAACCGACTATTATATGGAGGCTGATAAGATGGATGCTTTAAATATGACCGATGAATTAGTTGCCTTTTTTACAGAAGCTTTGGCAGATATGCGCTTACAAACAAAAGATGAAGATATATGGAAACCACCGACAGTATATGATGGCTATTTGCCACCGAAGAAGAATGCACGACGTGGTGATGACGATACCGAACAGGACGACTACCCATTCGTCATTGTTCGTTTTTTGTATGAAAAAGATAATTTAAAAGATAGTAATACGATGCAATTTAGATTTTTAATTGGTACGTATAGCAAGGATGAACGCCAAGGGTGGCGAGATACGCTGCATGTCATGAACCGGATGAAATTTGCGTTAAAAGAAGTCGGATTTGTAGGCCCTGGTTCATTATCAGGTGATATCGAAATGGCGCTTTTTGAAGAGCAAATGAAACCGTTGTGGCGAGGCGTTATGGAAGTTGAATTTGCAACACCAGCAGTTCAATTAGATAGGAGTGAGTTTGGAGATGCCTTCAATGATTAAAAACCAACAAGCATCACCGGAGCAAGTAGGTCAAGTTATTACAGAGAGTGTACCACAGGAGATTCTTATCTATGTAGGGCCACCTGTAATCGGTTTACAACAATTCAGTTCTTTTGTAGGGGGTTACCCGGTGCATTTTAAAGATCACCTTGAAAAATCACCGGCATTTCGCAACATGTTTATTGCCCCCGAAAAGCTCGTGGAGGTTCAACAACGTTTACTAGATGCGCATTCAGTAGAATCGATGTGGTTTACAAAAACAGCAGCTTATTTTAGTGGGGTGAAACAGTGATGATACGACATGGTTCAAGAGTACGAGAAGTTCCTACTTCTATTTCTGCACCAGTAGTAGCGACAGCGACGCTTCCTGTTGTTTTTGGTACAGCCCCAATTCATTTAGCTGAAACACAGGAACATGTGAATCAGCCTGTTTTAGCTTATTCATTTGCGGAATTCGTGAAAGCACTGGGATACTCGGATGATTGGGCAAATTACACCCTTTGTGAAATGGCGGATTTAGCATTTAGACAATTTAAAGTAGCACCAGTTGTGTTTGTAAATGTTTTAGATCCAACGAAACATAAAACAAGCAAAACGGAATCCATTACGATTCGAAATAAAAAAGGGGTCATCGAAACAACAGGGGTTTTATTAAAATCGATAGTTGTTAAAAACAATGACACGAAATTGAAACATGATGAAGACTATATGGCGTCATTTAATGAAAATGGCCAAGTTGTACTGGCAATAGTAAAGGGCAATGTAACAACGGTCAATGTCACTTATGATTATGTAACGCCGAATGTCATTACCAACAATCATATTATCGGTGGTTATGATATTGCATCTGGAAAAAGTACAGGTTTAGAGTTGCTAAACAATGTATTTCCTAAACTAGGGATGGTGCCAGGGCTTGTTCTTGCACCTAAGTTTTCAAAAGATCCAACGGTGGCAGCGGTGATGAAAGCTAAGGCTTCATCCATCAATTCTTACTTCAAAGCACAGGTGTTAGATGATGTGAATACTCGTGTTGCAAATACGTATACAAAGGTCAATGAATGGAAAAACACTAACAATTATACTGGTCATAATGAAGTCGTTTGTTGGCCACTTGTTGGCATGGGCGATAAAGTGTATCACCTTTCGTCTCACATTGCTTGTCGCATTATGAAAACAGCCTATGATAATGGGGATTTTCCACACGAATCGCCATCTAATAAATCATTACCAATGACCAAATTATTAGTAGAGAAAGACAGTGGTTATGAAGAAATCGATTTATCACCGGATCAAGCAGAGTTGCTAAATAACCAAGGTATTACAACAGCGATCAACTTTATTGGTGGATGGCGTGCTTGGGGGAACTATACGGGAGCATACCCTGGCAACACGGATGTCAAAGATATTTTTACGCCTGTTCGAATCACGCACAATTGGTTAGGAAACACCATCATTTTAACGACTTGGAGTATGGTAGATGGGCCGGTTGGTCCGCGTCTAATTAATAGAGTGTTAGATACGATGGGGATGTGGTTGAATGGTCTACAAGGTCAAGGGGTTTTAATTGGCGGACGCGTTGAATTCAGAAAAGAAGATAACCCTTTAACGGATTTAAATAGCGGCAAAATACGATTCCGTTATTTAGTGGCTGAACCGACACCAGCGCAAGATATTGATAATATTTTAGAGTTTGATGTGAATTATTATAATGCATTGTTTATCACTGATTAGGGGGGACAAGCATGTTTCCGGAAAAAATAAATGATTTTAGGGTTTTCGTAAATGATAAACCTGATTTATTAGGTATTACGGATGCAGAATTACCCGAGTTAAAATTCATGGCAGAGACTGTGAACGGTGCTGGCATTTTAGGAGAATATGAAGCGCCCAATTACGGTCATTTAGAGTCGATGAAGCTTAGACTCAATTGGCGTGTTATTACAGGGGAGCTAATTGATTTTTATAAACCAGAAAGCTTAAAAATAGACTTACGGATGTCTAATCAAATCTATGATATAAAAAAACGTTCACGCTCTCATGTACCTTCTAGAGTACTTGTGCATGGATCTGTACTAGGAAATCCATTAGGAAAAGTGGCAAAAGGCTCACCGTATGAAGCTTCAACTGAGATTGAGGTTTACTATATAAAGCTTGAATACAATGGCAAAGTGATGTTTGAATATGATCGTCATAACTATATCTACAAAGTGGACGGCATTGATTATAGCGCGAAAATTCGAGAAGCATTAGGACTTTAATGTAAAAGGAGCGGATGAGAAATGAAAGATAATCAAGATGTTCAAAATGTAATAAAAGAAGAAGTAGAAAATCCAAATATTAAAGTTATTACTTTACAAAGTCCTATCGAAATTGATGGGGCTTTTTTCAATGAAATTCAACTGGATTTTAGCAAAATGACGGGTGCTGATGTGTTGCAAATTGATACGGAATTAAAAACAGAGGATCACCCAGAAGGCTTCAATTCCGTTTACAATCAACACGTTTTATTAAAAATAGCGTCCAAAGCTTCAGGTATTTTACCGGATGATTTAATGAAATTATCGATCGCAGACTTTGTCGAAGTGACCTTTACGGCTCGTAATTTTTTGTTAGGATTGTAGGTCCAACGGGAGGCGCAAGAGATATAAGAAAATTACTGCTTGTCATGGCCTCTAATTCCTTTACCTCCATTGACTATTGGGCACAACAATCCTTTCTGTCGCTTAAAGAATGGAAAGAGGTACTGGAAGAAGTATTAGAGGAAGGAGCGAAAAAAGATGGCTAGATCAAGATCATATGATATGACTTTCGAGATTAACGGGAAAGTCGCTAGCTCCTTCAACAATGTGTTTAACAAAGCTACAACAAACCTGAATGATTTAAAAAAACGCTCACGTGAAGCACAGCGTGAGATGGCTCGCCTCGGTCGTGAGTTTCGTAATGGCAAGATTCATCAGTCACAATATGCGGAAGGTACCGCAAAATTAGCACGTGAATTAAAACAGTTAGAAGGTAGCCAACGCCGTCTTAATGCACTGAAAGCTACATTTGATAGTGGCATGAATAAAGCGAAACGTGCTGCAGGTGTGGCAGTGGGTGGTACTGCAGTTGCAGCGACAACAGTGGCTTTGTCATCATTGAATAAAGCAGCGGATTTTGAAGCGCAGATGGCCAAAGCAGGAGCGAAAACAGAGGCTACTCGAATGGAAATGGCAGCGTTAAATAAAGAGGCTTTACGATTAGGCGCCAATTCAAGTTTATCTGCATCACAGGTTGCAGTGGCAATGGATGAGCTCGGTGCAAAAGGGTTTGACGCCAATAAAATTATGGCAGCTATGCCCGGACTGATTGCAGCTACAGAAGCCTCAGGTGAAGATTTGGCTCTTGTCTCAGACGTTGTTACATCCGCCATTAATGCTTACGGTCTGGAAGCGAAAGAGGCAAGTCGTGTTGCCGATGTGATGGCCATGAGTGCCAATAAAACAGCTGCCGGTGTCGCTGATTTAGGCTTTTCATTTAAATATGCTGCGCCAGTCGCTAATACACTTGGTATTCAATTAGAGGAGTTGGCAGCGTCTACAGGTATTTTAGTGGACAAAGGTTTGGCTGGGGAACAGGCCGGAACAGCCTTGCGTATGGCTTTAATTCGATTATCTAAGCCACCATCAGAAGCCAAAAAAGCGCTAAAGGCTTTAAACCTTACGGCTATCGATTCTAAGGGGAAATTTAAAAGTCTTACTCAACTTTCGCAAGATTGGGAAAAGGCAACCGCCAAACTTTCTGAAACACAAAAAGTACAGTATGCGGCAACGATTTTCGGTACTGAGGCTTCTACCGCCATGTTAAGTCTATTTGGATCTGGTCCAGCTAAAATTAATGAAATGACAAAGTCGCTTGAAAATAGTAGTGGGGCTGCAGCAAAAGCGGCTGCCGTAATGAAAGATAATTATGCCGGTGCAAAAGAGCAAATGTTTAGTGCACTTGAATCAGCTCAAATTGCTTTAGCTACTCCCACATTAAATGTGCTCAAAGATACATTTCAAGGTTTAACAGCCATGATTGACGATGGTATGCCTAAGATTGAATCTTTAGGTGAAAAAATCGCCGGGGGTTTGCGAGAAATATTAGAACCTTTTGCAACAGTGAAACCAAAGCTGACACCAGAAATCAGGCATGATCCAGAAGCCTTTAAGGAATATGAAAAAGCTTTGGCAAAATTTCAACATTTTGATGGGATGGAATTAGGCGATAAAGTCATTTATATGTTGGATACGGCTACTGCTAAAGCGGAGGAGTGGCTAGGTGGAAGTGGTGGCCAAGCAATGGAAAAAATCTTCTCTAAACTTGGAGAAATAGCAGTTAAAGCATTTTTCGGAGCATTTACAAGTTCTTTAAAAGCAGCCGGTAGTAATGCATTAAATGGCAATTTCGCAGGCGCACTTGGCATGGGTGCTGCAACTTGGATGCTTGGTGGTGGAGCACTTGTAAAAGGTGCTATCGGTGCAGGTCGATGGGCATTGGAGAAACGGGGCGGGAAAGGAGCAAGGAAAGATTCCGCATCTTCTCAAGATATCGCAAGTGTTGAAACAGCATCCACAAAAGCAAAAGGGAAAAAATCAAAGGCAAAAAGAACCAAGGGAGCAGCGCAAGCAGCCACTGCAACTTTATGTGAAGTCACAACAGCGCCAACAAGTTCAAAAGAAAAGAAATCGAAAACTAAAGGAACAAACAAACGTTCAGCGAAAGTAGCTCCTAAAGGTAGTCAATCTGCTTTATCTCAAATTTTTAACACAGGGAAAAATGTCGTGAAAGGTGGAGGCAAGGCGCTAACGACTATTGCTAAAGGAGTTGGTAAAGGCTTTGCGCCAATCGGTTTAGCAATGGGTGTTCATGACATTTTTAAATCAAAAGATAAAGTCAAAGCGACAGCACAAACAACTGGTGGATTTGCAGGTGGCCTTGGTGGTGCCAAACTAGGAGCGGCAATCGGAACAGCTATTGCACCAGGAATCGGTACAACCCTTGGTCTTCTATTAGGTGGAGCTGCTGGTTATATTGGCGGAAAATGGGCAGGTGGTAAAGCTGTAGATACCGCACGTGGAGGACAGCGAGCTGCAAGTCAAACACCATCTGATAAAGGACGTACCGAGGCAACCAAATCAGTGGATACTCCAAAATTAAATGCAGCTGCGACACAACTTGCGACTAAGTTTGATACGACGAATACAGCATTCACAAAACTAGAAACAAGTATTAGTACGACTGCTGCCAATATGGACAATTTAACTAAGTATACAGGACAAGTCAGCACGGAGTTTGTTACATCCTTTGCTTCATTAAAAGAAACAACCGATTTATCCAATACAAATATGTCAACGTTAGCATCAACCATCGGACAAGCAACTGGGTGGGTTTCATCCATCCAAGGTATTCAACCTGCTGTTCAACATGTAATCGTCGCGTTAAATCGCCTTCGCACACGTATCGACAATATGCAGATTCAAGGTGCTGGCGGCGCTATATCAAGGAGGACGCAATATGAATAGCTATACAACCATCCAGGGAGATACGTGGGATTTAATTGCTTATCGGTTATGGGGGAGCGAGTATTTGCTCCCTCTTTTACTTGAAGCAAATCCAAAGCATCGTGACACAATTATTTTTACTGGTGATATTGTTTTAAACGTTCCGGTCATCGATACAGCAATTTATTCACAACGTCCTGCGTGGCTAGGGGAGCACGATGATGTATGACGATGGCAAGACGAACAGAGTTAAATGTAACCTACAATAATACGCGTTTGACCGATGAGTTAGGAGACGATTTATTAGATTGGACGTATACCGACAATTTAAGTGGAGAAATCGATGATTTACAGCTAGTTTTACAAGATGCAGATGTGCATTGGTTAAATGATTGGTTCCCATCGAAAGGTTCCCTGATAGAAGCTGAAATTGCAAAAACTCATTGGGGAGATCGCGTTGTAAAAACGAAGCTAGGAAAGTTTGAGGTAGATGAATTAATTGGTGATGGACCACCAACAAACATGACGATTAAGGCGTTAGCTGTTCCAGAATCCAATTCCATTCGAGGTGAATACAAATCGAAAGCATGGGAAAACGCGACGCTAAGACAAGTAGTACAAGATATTGCGAAAGCCAATCGTTTAAAGCTTTTTTGGGAAACAACCGAAAGTCCTAAAAAAGATCGCTATGAGCAAGAATCTGAAACAGATTTAGCTTTTTTGCATCGATTATGTAAAGACGAAGGGTTATGTCTTAAATTATCCAATAGCGCCATTGTCGTTTTAGATGAGGCGGATTATGAGGCAAAACCTGTAGTCGATACAATACTACGCGTGAGTAAAGAAACGTCTAACATTCAAGTACTTCAATGGCGATTCAATACAACACTTACTGGGACGTATAAGGCTTGCCGAGTACAGTCACATGATGCTAGTAAAAAGAAGACGATTAAGGCAACATTCACACCTCCAAAGGCACCAAAAGTCGGCCGTACATTAGTTGTGAAGGAAGAGGTTAAATCGGTAGCAGAAGCTCAGAAACTAGCGGAAAAACGATTGAGAGAGGCGAATAAAGATGCTACAACGATTCAATTAGTTGTTATAAGTGAAATGCATATCGATGCAGGCATGACGTTTGATTTAATCGGGTTTGGCCGTTTGAACGGAAAGTATATCGTAACGAGGGTACAACATCACAAAAGCAAAATGACACTCGATTTGCGTAAATGTTTGGAGGGATATTGATGCGAGTACAAGTTGGCGAAGTTACAACCATTGATCCAATAAAAGGAACAGCGCGAGTCAAAATTGAAGAGCAAGACAACAAAATATCAGCTCCTTTGCGTGTGTTATATCGCGGGACTTTAAAAAATAAGGATTTCTGGATGCCGAAGATTGGTGAACATGTACTTTGTTTATTTACAAAACAAAGTGAAGGCTTTATTGTAGGGGCTTTTTATTCAGAAGGCACACAGCCACCCTGTAGCGAACCAGAGAAACGATGCATCGAGTTCGAAGATGGTAGTGTAATAGATTATGACGCTAAAACACATACATTACATCTCAATATAGTGGGTGAAATCAATATCCAAACAAAAGGGTCTGTTACAGTAAATGGCCAACTACTTTTACCGATTACTGGTACTTCATAAAGGAAGGGATTAGCAATGGCGACAATCGGTAGTTTTGGTGATGTCCTATTTGAAGTTTCCACGGATAAAACTCTTACATTTTACGATCTAGAGAAAAAGAGCAGTGCTAAGTGGGAAGAGTACGAGATCCAAGGCAACAAGACAAAATTAGAGTTTAATGGTCCGGGGCTAACGGATATTACGTACAACCTTTTATTGCGTGCTGAACAAGGCATTAACCCTGTAAAAGAATTAGCAAAGTTAGAGAACATGCAACATAAAGGGGAAGCACATCACTTTATTTTAGGACAAAAACCAATCTCGCCAAACAAATTTGTAATAGCGGAGTTATCGGCAGGCTTACGAAATATTGATCCAACAGGAAATGTGTTTTCAGTAGAAGTAACGGTGTCTTTAAAAGAATATGTGCAAAGTAAAACGGGTGTTAAAAAAACAATGACAAACATGCAGCAAAAAGCAGCTACTAGTAATAAAAAAGCACTCGGAACGATGACCATTACGGTGAAATCGGTGCATATACGAAGTGGCCCAGGTACTAACCATAAGGTGATAGGGTATGCCATGAAAAATCAGCAATTGACTGTTTACGGTGTGAATAATGGTTGGTATAGCCTTGGTGGAGGCAAATATATTACAGCGAATAACGCTTACTCAACGTTTAAGAAAGGGTGATGTTATGTACGAAGTTGAGCCGACAGAACCAATGAAAACAATCGATTTTGGAGCGACAGGTGTAGAGGAAATTCTACAGAATGTCGCTTTTATTATGGCCACAGCTCGTATGAGTTGCCCACTGGACCGTGAGTTTGGATGGGATAAGACGGTAATCGATACACCTATTGCGATTGCAAAAGCAAGAATAGTGGCCAATTTAACCGAAGCGATTCACAAATTTGAACCACGAGCAATCGTTGTAGCTGTAGATGTACTAGGAGATGGTCTTCAAGGACGTTTAACGCCAAAAGTGGTGGTGAGCATTCATGAGTCGTTTTAATTTACCTGATTTATATTTTTTAGAAAAAGCACCCGAACAAATTGAAAGTGAAATGTTGTTGCATGTTAGAGAAAAAACAGGACTAACATTGCAGCGTGCAGATCCAAGGTTGAAATTTATTCAGGCATTGGCTGCATTTGTTTCTATAGAGCGCAACAAATTAGAACACGCTTTGCGCCAGAATCGTTTGTCATATGCCGAGGATGACATGCTAGATCATATGGGTGCTGAAATGTCTACGGAGCGTCTACCAGCGAAATATGCACAGACAACAATGGCTTTTAGTTTAGAAGAAGAGCGTGTGGATGCTCTGACAATTCCTGCAGGAACAAGGTATCAGGTTGGCGATGTTTATTTTGAGACAAAGAATGCACATATCATTGCGCCAGGTACCCACCTTTATACAGTTGAAGCCACTTGTACGGAGCCAGGCGAAATGGGCAATGGCTTTTTAGTTGGTGAAATCGCCACGTTAGTAGAGCCTTTACCTTATGTGAAATCTGTCCAAAACACGATCATTACTAGTGGGGGTGCAGAGGAGGAAAGTGATGATGCTTATGCTGAACGAATTCGATTAGCACCTGAAAGTTTCTCCGTAGCTGGTTCAGAACTTGCCTATATTTACTGGGCAAAATCCGCGAGTCAGGACATTGTGGATGCTATCGCTGATACACCTAAGGAGGGTGAAATCGATATTCGAATCTTAATGAGGGATGGTCGTTTACCAACGGAGGAAGAGCTCAAATTGGTAGAAGAAAAGGTTTCATCTAAAAGAGTTCGCCCGCTCACTGATAAGGTAGCTATCAATGCACCAACAACGAAAGGCTATGAGGTAGTTGTAGAATATTGGATTGCCCGAAAAAATGCGACGGTTTCAAGCATTATCGAAACACAAGTGAGGGCTGCATTTGAAGCTTACTTGAAGTGGCAGCGGGAAAAAATGGGGCGTGATGTGGATTTATCCGAACTAATCGCACGATTAAAACAAGCAGGAGCTTCACGTGTGGCCGTTCATTCGCCGATGTTTATTGAAGTGAAGGACAAGGAAGTAGCGCATCCAACAACCACTTCTTTGACTTTAGGAGGTTTGGTCGATGATTAACCACAATCAATATAACAAGTTATTGCCGAACAGTTTGTCGCAAGATCCAGTCGTTGTGGCGATGTTTGAAGCTACAGTTATCCAGTTAAAAGAAGTGTACGACGAAGCGAACGCTCTATATGATTTAGTCCGTATCGATCATTTACCCGAGCCATTATTGGATTTGCTAGCGTATGAAAAGCATGTGGATTTTTACGATCACCATTTAACGATTGCCCAAAAAAGAGAACTCATTAAATCATCGATTAGTTGGCATCGAAAAAAAGGAACGCGCTGGGCAGTCGAGCGTGTCGTTTCCATTGTGTACCCGAATGCCAATGTATATGAATGGTTTGAATACGATGGCGAAAAATACCGATTTAAAATTGAAGTAAACGAGCCTTTTATAGCAAGTAAAGATATGCAACGACTAATTGAATTGGTTAATGCAACGAAAAACAAACGCTCATGGCTTGAATATATATCGGTAAAACTGCCTCAAACAAACTATATTGAGCTCGATTCATCCAAACAACACTTTCCCGTCTCCTTGCCTATTTGCGGAGAAGTTTATTGTGAGGGGCTATCGGGTGTGGAAACCATCAGTACTGTGGAAATAGAAATGAATCGATACACGTATCCCGTTTATTTGCCAGTATGTGGCGAAATTTATGCAAATGAGGAGTGGGATATATGGTAACGCGCATTGTAATTGACCGAACACTAGCATTTTTAAGAGATATGGCCAAACATGCTGTTGTGACCATTGATGGCGAGGATATGGTTAAATCCTTTGATTCACAGGAGATTGAAGGGGACTCCGTTAAAACTTATGTGTATTTAGATGAAGGTCATGGTTTAGTGACAAAAGCAAAATTAGTTGATGCACAAGGCATCGAATTGGATAAGTACACAACGTCCATTGAACCAAGTGAGGATGGCTTAATGATTGTCTTTACTTTATCTGTCATATTGAAAGGAGCTGTTGAAGAATGAGTTTTCTCGGGAAAAATCGTTATGAATTAATTCATTGGAAGGATCGGATTTGGAAGCGTGGACCAGATGGCAAGTTAATCCCCAAAATAGACGAACATGGCGAAATTATTATGAATCCTCTTACCGGTTATCCAGAATATGAAGTTATACGCGATGGTACAAGAGTAGCTGCAAAACGTATGAATCATATGGATGAAGGTATTCATCTAGCTCATGAACTGATTGTACAACTGACATCTACTATACGACGCCTACAAATCCAAATGGAACTCGACGGCCGTGTACCAGATAATTCCGGAACATTCGCCGATACATTGGACGGCAACACTAACAAAATCAAGTTAGATAAAACGATGACTGAAATTATCGAGGCAGTGGAAAAGGGCGCAACAACATTAAAAGTAGCTAGTGTAAAAGGCTTTGCAGCAAAGACACAAGTGACTATTTACGATGATGAACATAGTGAAGACGTGTTGATAACCAAAATTGGTATGGATACAATCAATGTCCAACCTCTTTCAAGTAAGTACAAAAAGGGTGCAAAAGTAGCTCGAAGTAATGTTCAAATTGATACGGTTAATGCTGAAATGCGTATAGGTGATTGGCAAACATACAATGTTGAATTAGTGGAGGTGATGTAAAGTGGTTCTATATTATTGGAATAAGTATAAGGTAGTAGAACGGTATAATACAAATCCTGATACATGGCCTTGGGAATATAAAGGTAATCGCAGTACCCCTTATTCTACTGATGATAGTGGTTATGAAAGAATGGCACAAAGTTTTCTATTAGATGACGAAGGGAAAGTAGTGCCTAATTATACCTCGTATAATCGAAATAATATGTCTCGGGGTGTCCCATATTACTATATGTACAACCCTCATGCATCAATGGAAAGCGGATCTCGATACTATGTGAAAAATGTATATAGTGAAGTAAGGCAACTTTTTGTAGCATATGATTACTGGGAATGTAAAGCGGAAAATGTACCAAAGGAGATTGGTAGAGGTCAATTAGTTCAATCGAATATTGTAGCGGTTGCATCCGCCTACGTAAATGGGTACGTACACTCTGATGGTTTTTGGTATGAAAGAGTTTCAATTGTTCAGACTGCACCGACAACCCCTGGTACATTTACACAACCTTCTGGAACTTTAGAAATTGGCGATTCAAAAGTATTTACGGTGGGTGCGTCATCTGACGCAAACCACAACCTATCCAAATACATTTGGGAAGTATCGATAAATGGTGCTGCTTATTCGAAAGTAGGAGAAACAACATTACCTAGCTTCACGTATAAAATACCAATAGCTAGAAGCTTAAAAATGCGTGTTAAAGCAGTTGATACAACTGGGTTACAAAGTGCATATCGTGAGAGTAGTTCATACACAGTGCATAAACGCAACACAGCACCAACACGACCAGGAGCCTTTACACAACCTTCTGGAACTTTAGAAATAGGCGACTCAAAAGTATTCGTTGTAGGAGCTTCAACAGACGCAGATGGCAACCTATCTAAGTACATTTGGGAAGTATCTATAAATGGTGCTGCTTTTTCAAAAGTAGGAGAAACAATATCACGTAGCTTAACGTACAAAATACCGATAGCTACAAACTTGAAAATGCGTGTTAAAGCAGTTGATACAGGTGGATTAGAAAGTGAATATCGCGAGAGTAGTACATATATGGTTACTATGCCCATGTATTATTGGAGCAAATTTAACACGGTTGAAACACCTATTTATACTCAAAAAGAAACGATTTTACCTAAATTTAGGTTTGTGTGGGATTTTGCAGAAGTATATAGTGCATTTAAATTAAATCAACAAACAGGTGAATTTGAAAGTAATGGAGTTACCTATCCTCACGGGTTTAAAGAAGCGACTAATGATAATTACGCAGATGTGATTAAATACTACCAACCAATCATTGATCAGACAAATCAGCGAAATATTTATAAACCTACTAGGTTTATTGAAGTTTTTGTAGCTGAAAATGGAAATGTATTCTTTTACGCAGATGCGATTAAATACTATGTTGATAAAACTATAACTTACTCCAAAGGGGTTCTTGTGCAGTCTGATATTCAAGCGTTAGAAGAAACATATCCAATGGATGGAAAACACACTGATGGATTTTGGTATGTAAGAGGTAGCCGTGTCAATCAAGCGATTGCACCGCCCGGTCCATTTACATCTCCAATACAAGGAAAAAAGTTCAAACCGAATGAAGTTATTAACATTACATTCGGTGCATCCAACGCTGCTAACCTTACACTATATGAAGTCGATTACCGTTACAACAACACAGGTTCTTGGATGCGACTACCATATACCAACAGGCTTAGTCGTAGTTTAACTATTACGACAGATAAGACACTTAAAACACTACAATTAAGAGTAAGAGCGAAAAATACAAACAATGTGTATTCGGATTACGTATATTCAGATGTATTTGGGATTGAACACAATGTAGCACCTACAGTGTCATTGAGGCAGCCATCAGGGACGGTTAGATTGTATGAAAATGACACATTAAATATTGAAGGAACAGCTTTTGATTCTGACCCAGACCAATCTGTTACAGTATATTATCAAATTAATAATGAACCTAGAAAGGTATTAGCCACAAACATAAGTCAGGAAAGATTTGCGTTATCCAAGCAGTTAACTTTTAAAGGTGGCAAGCTTTATAACGGTAAAACGGCTATTACAGGCAATTTATCGCAAGGGCTTCAAAGACTGTTTGTATGGGCAGAAGACACGGAAAAAGGTATCTCTTCAAAAATAGAACGAAGGTTTTCAGTTATTCCGAACAGAGCACCTATGCTATCGGTGGATGCTGTAGTACCTTCTGGTGTCGTCGATAACGATAAATTCAAAATATCCGGTAAGGTATTGGACGAAGATGCGAATGCCACGGTGAAAGTGACAAGACGTATTAATGCAGGTGAGCAAGTGGAAATTTACAGTGGTTCGGGTGGTCCTTGGGAGTTTGATGTAAAGCTAGCACAATTAATAACGTGTGAAAATACGATTGTTCTTGAGGTCGTGGATAACTACGGAGCCAAGACGAGCAAAACCATTAAACTAAATAAAAAAGAAGTGAAAACGCCTATTTTACAATCCGTTGCTCGTTACCAAATCGAGCCGCCAAGCGGATCTGCAAAGGGCATTTTATTGTTTATTCAACGAGATGAAGCACTTGAAATAAAAGTGGAACTATCCATGACGGAAAAGGGTGGGCCAGAGCAATACACAGTGTTAACACCAGTAAATACAGCACCAATTACAGCCAAACAAGGTGTCGTGGAGGACACATTTGAGCTTAAAGAAATGGAAGCCAAACAACGAATTTTATTAAAAATTACGCTAACACGTAAGGACTTGGCATCTAATCACAAAATACTTCTGATAACAGGGGCGGTGGACTAATGGCATTTCAATATAAAGTACGTAATCCCGATGGCACAATGGGTAAAATGAGAAAGTTCGGTGACGAGGACACAGCTGAAGAAAAGGCTGCACGTTTAGAAAAAGAAAACCAACTTCTATTAAGTAGTATGAGGGAGATGTCAACGTATATAGCGAACCAAGAGCAACGATTAGCAGAGCAGGAAAGGGCGATTATGGAGCTTTCCACGTTAATTGCAAAGGAATCAGAAGGAGGCGAACCAAGTGTTTAATGAACATAGTGGTCTTGTAATCATCTGGTATAACTATGTGCTAGCAAGACCAGAAAAGCGTAATCAAGTACCAAATCTATCGAATTTGCGCCAAGTGGTGTATAGCAAACTAGAACAAGAAATTGATAGTGAAATTTATGAATTTCAGTCAAAAGAATGAAGATAAATAATCAATATTGTAAATATAATAGATTTAATTGTTATATTGTCTTCTATCTTAAATAATCAAAAGATAGTTATTGGAGAGGAAGATTGGATGAGTAAAGACTTTATTATTTTTGGAGCAAGTCAAGGGCTTGGTGACGCCTTTGTAAAGGGTCTACCCATAGAGGGAGATACTGTATGGATGGTGTCAAGAACACGACCAGAAAGTTTGGATATTAATGATGGTGTAAATCGCAAATGGCTCTCCATAGATTTATCAAGTCAACAACAAATCTCTGCTTTAAAGGAAACCTTAAAAGACATTGCAATAGATGTATTAATATATAATGTTGGCGTATGGGAAAAGCGTGGTTTCGAAGATGACTATACATTTGATAAGGATGAAATTGAAGATATTTCCAACTTAATCAATATAAATCTAACTTCTACTATTACGTATATTCAAGCGCTTCTACCAAACTTAAGACAAGCTAAAAATGGAAAAGTCATTTTAATTGGTTCAACGGCAGGCTTAGAACATACAAATAGTTCACAGGTTTCATTTGTTGCATCTAAATTCGGCTTACGAGGCATTACAAATGCTCTACGTGAACATTTGAGAGGAGATAAAATTGCTGTCACTTGTATTAATCCAGGGGAGCTAGCAGCAGAAGTACCTTATGAAGAAGGTGCAGAAAAGGCAATTGATTTATATGAAGGTACACGTATACCTGTACAAGATATTGTATCTATTGTGCAATGTGTGATTAATTTATCACCAGTTTCATGTGTTAAGGAAATTACTATCCCTTCAATAACAGACTTAAATGCTTAATCGTTTCAAAATAAGTAAAATTACAATAGATTTTAAGCCATCTACAATCATCTGTGGAGGGCTTTTATTATGCAAAAAGGAAGGTATCCAATGAAAACAGACACATTATATACATCACTCGTAGGCGGCTCCATGATAGGGGTCGCTTATTTTGTTGGTGGCATTGACCATTTAATCAAAGCCTTCGTAATCTTTATGGCGATTGATTACATTTTAGGCATCATGGTTGCGTTTGTTGTGAAAAATGTTGATAGCAGAAAAGCCTTAATAGGACTGTTTAAAAAACTGGCGATGATTTTGATGGTGATTGCTGCAGTGCAACTGGACTTAGCAACCGAGAGTGGTAACTTTATGCGCAATGCTATGATTCTTTTTCTAATTGGTATGGAAGGAATCAGTATGATTGAGAATCTTGGTAAGCTAGGGATGAAAGTGCCGAAGTTTTTAACAAATGCTTTTAGGCAACTTCAAATCGACAATGATGATAAAAAGGATGATAAACAATGAGTGTTACAACAACATGTCGAGATATAGGCGAATTACTACCAGTGGCTCAAACAGCATGCAGATTGCTCTTTCAACAGTGCTTTAAAGCAGGCATTAATAATATCTTCGTCACGGAAACTTACCGATCACAAGCACGGCAAAATTATTTGTATGAGCAGGGGCGGACACGACTATTTGATGCAAAGGGTAAGCGTCTTTATCCAGTGACTTGGACACTATCCAGCAATCATACAACACGTTTAGCATGGGACATTGCGGTGGCACCCCCTAAATCCTTATATGATGTAGATACATTAACAAAAGTTGGAGCAATAGCTCGTAAGTTAGGCATTACGTGGGGTGGTGATTGGGCACGCAACATTGACCGACCTCATTTTGAAGTGAAACGAAATTGGAAGATGCCTAGAGGGTACAAATTAGAAGGACAAGTAATCGTGCCGAGTAACAGTAAAATGAAAGTACAATTAATTGTGAAAGATAAGAAGGAGGAAATAAAAGTGAGTCATACATGGAATCCAGGTTCACCAGCTATGAAAACTGAAACTGAAAACTTTATTGCCCAAGCTGTAAAGGAGGGTATTATTAATGCTTCACACTTGAAGGATTTACAGAATGGAGTCATGACGACGGATCGTTTGATTGGTGTGTATATTACGATTCAACAAAGACGAAATAAATAAAATAGAAAGACCGCTCTACCACTTAATCATTGTGGAGGGCGGTCTCTTGATTAATACTCTCTTACTTCAAATGAAGCAATCTTGTCGTGTACAATATATTCAGTTACTTTTTTATAAGGTGAGATGGTTTTTGTGAATTTGAAAGTTGAAGTACCTTGAGCACTTTCAAACCAATTCAAATAATTATTTAAAACGGTATTAGTAACATCATATTCTTTTGTAATACCATTTACTAGTGTGATACTAAGGATAGCAC
>Ga0213820_1000549_pt1 | contig 24425 bp, 27 predicted proteins | sample MC6MC0910MG_FD_179889 | JGI IMG/M metagenome (GOLD analysis project Ga0213820, IMG submission 179889) | Enriched soil aggregate microbial communities from Iowa State University, Ames, United States - MC6-MC0910-MG | ecosystem: Environmental > Terrestrial > Soil > Unclassified | place: USA: Iowa... | reverse complement strand
TCCCCAACTTTGCCGGATCGTCAGTCCTACTACGCTAACGAAGGTGCTTATAAGGTGTGGGTATATTGGAAAAGGTAGAAAATAATATCGGCACAACGAAAGCCATTCAGTTTACTGTTAAGAACGCCGCCTGCTGGGCCAATTGGTGCTGGACTATAAGTATGATGGGAAAGAGCCGCCTGTATCCGCTGAACGTATTATTCAGCCGCGCGGCTGGTATGATAAAGGTAACGACCTTTGGACTGCTTTTAATATTGTGCAGGATGACCTGATTAAGGGCGGTGTGCCTGGCAGAAAGGCGAAGGGAAAAAGAATCACGACTAGACCAGTAACGGGCATCGACGGAGATATAAAACTGAATTAGGCGCTGTAGAAAATGGCGGTAGACTTTGCAAAACTAAAATCATAAAAATAACCCCGGCATACCAGGGTTATTTTTTTGTAAGGCATCACGTCCGCAGTGAGGAGCTTTTCCAGTGAGGGCGTTTTTTATTCTGCTTCGCCATTGCGGTTTAAACTTGGTCCCGTGCAATAAGATCGCGATAAATACTTTTGATAATAGCAGCATATTAACGACGCTATTTGATCAGCTTTGGACCCGGGGCTGTATTATGCATCCCAACGCTGCCCCAGTTGCCTAGAGTTTCTCGCCTCGATCCACGCGCCGGTTTAGATGCATATGCATGGATCTTTAAGCCGCCGTACCCGCGTAATATCAAACTTTTTTAGCTGGTTAAAGTGGGAGCTGTCTATCTGCACGTTGCAGACGTCATGCGTACCGCCGCTACTTTTCATATTCGGCGAATTATTATACATGCGTTATTCCTGAATTGAAGGTGCCATCAGCAGACGCGGATTAATACCGGAATCATGTCCGGCCTTTGTGAAGCACCTTTTTGGCGCAGCCTGCGCGATGAATACAGCGGCAAGTCGGAATACAGCAAACCATTTCATTATTATAATCTCACTTGCATGCGCATAATGCACTAGGCAGAGACGTGTGAAAAACACCCGTTCAGGTTATCGCTTGCAAGATAATTTGTTACAAACGCGCACGTACGCTTACGGGCAAGTGTCGAACATCATCAGGGGTATAATTAATTTAGGAAGATAGGTTTATTCAATAAGGCGCTCCTCGATTTTAAATTTCCATCACACCCTACGCAAGATTTAATCTTGCGGCTTTGTTATTTAAAATCATCGTGTTAAAATAAAAAAGGTATCGAATTTAACCTGTGTGTGTCTATTTTGTCGTAGGTTGCTACGACAATTGAGTGTCGCTTCCTACGACATGATATCGTAGGTTTCTACTACCTGTTGTCGCCGTATCCTACGATACTGTATCGTAGGATTGTTGATAACTAATTTAATCAAGATGTTATATATCGTACAGTGTCACACCCTACGACATGATAGTGTCTCTAACGACTACCTGTATAAGAGTGATATTGTCAGCTAACCCTTGGTCGTCAAAGCTGAAAATCGATAAAGCACCATGCTGAACAGTATGCGCCTGATTATTGAAAAAAAAGCAATCAGTTAAATTAAGACATTCCGGAAAGAATTGATGAAAAGAATGGTTTTTATGTGAAAGATAAAATTGAAAAAGAATCCAGGGGTATTTATCTTATGGATATAAAGAATAGAGCAAACCCTTCTGAAGTCAGCCTTTCATCTAGGTGCAATGAATTACTAAGGTTAGACATGATTATGTAAAAAGATAAAAATAAGTAAGATGCTTTTAATTAATTAGACTTTAATCGATAGTTGCTTCGTAAAGTCAACGGCAGAAAAGAGGATATTATGATACTGCTTGCCATGGTGAAGGAGTTATATATATTAAAATCAAGGAGGCTGAACAGTGCGTATTGACTCATTTTTTGCATGCAATGCCTGAGCATCTTCCCGCAAGGGAAGAGTAGTCGGCCGGACTGCGGTTCCTCGATGAGTGGGTAGTAAGCGGTTCGCCGCAGGCACCGGTCATCTGCGATCATGAAGGCAACCACTGGGAAGATTTTCGCCTCTGACATTTTCACCCGTCAGGTTTTTATTAATTTGCCGCTTACGCTTGCTACTGACTCTTAAGTAATTAATACAGTTGATGTTGTGTCATAGGTGAGCGCTCCTGCCGCTCAGTGACAGGAGAATGTCTGACGGGATTGCCAAGCTTCTTCCTCGCAATGTCGAAAACTATATAACAGTACAATACACAACCACCGCGTTTCGTACCTGTCCTCCTCCTCGGGGGACAGGTATTTTTTATACTTACTACCTGAAGGTTAGCAACGTCCGCTTCTGGCACAAAGCGGACTGACGGCAGGCCAGCCAGGGTCCGCTATGAGCGAAAAGCGGACCTTAAACATGTTTGTTCTAAAGAAGCTCGTCCGCTAATCAGCGGGCTTAAGGCCATTATTTTTTTAACATGTATATGCAGGAATTGACGGTTTCGCCATTATCCGTAGTAACTTTGACGGGCACGCGCTCATATTGACTACCTTCAAATTCGTCAAGCACCTGCCAGTGACGCTGCAAGTTCTCGGAGGTAAAAAGGAATCCTTGCACGCGATTACCTGAATTGTCCAAAATAATACCGGGATAACCCATTTCGGCACCCCATCCCTCATTGATAAGAGAGCCTGAGACATGCCCTTCGCGCCATGTACCACCTATCTTTTCGAGAATATGAGCGTTAGGACGGCCTGGCCCCAGCGTTCCGTAAACAAACAGACTTTCCATGCATCCTCCCGTTAAAAGCAATAATCAAGATATATCACTATTAACTTTTTTATCCAGAGGAGATGCGAGGCAAATCCATCAACGTACGTTAGTGACACAAAACGGACTGACGTCAGGTTTATGTCCGCTATGAGCGAATAGCAGACCTTGTTTATGCTTATACTTTTTGAATTAGAACCCCTGCTACATAACCTACATAATTGATATGCTATCGAAACTGGCAAATCAGGAAAAAATTCATGGACAAGAGCACACTGGTTACACTCTTGAAATTCAAGCGCTGGATTGATGCTGAAACGCTAAAAGCAGTTAAAGGTATCAGCGAATCTGCTTATGCAGAAAAGCGTCATCTGATGCTAAGACTGATGAACCATATTCATGTGGTAGACATGATTTTTAGAGCAAATATTTCGGGTCAGCAGCATGGTTACACTGCCCTAAACACCCCTGAAACACCCTCAGTAGATGAGCTTGAGATCAAAATGGACGACTGTACAAACTGGTATATCCGGCGCGTAAGCTCAATGTCTCCTGCTGATTTAAGAGAAACTATTAAGTTCAGCTTTGTCGATGGTGGTGAGGGACAAATGACTGCTACAGATATGCTAAATCACATGCTTTTTCATGGAACTTACCACCGTGGGGCTGTAGGCTGGTTAATTTCTGAGTGCGAAGGTGTTCCGCCGAAAGATGTGCTGACAGTTTTTTTGAGGGATCATAATCACTGACAGGTAAGTTCCTCAGCCCATCACCTATCCAGCGGCTTTGAGAGCCGCTTTGGCGAGAAGCCTACCTTAACGACTTGCGATGGCGATAAGTTTGGGCTAAAAATTTTCAGAGATAAAGCTTAGAGCTCTCTCAAAAGTCTGGCTGGATTGCCAGCATACACCCCTTTAATTAACACAGGCTTTGTAACCACGCTACCTGCACCAATCACCGCACCACTGCAAATGTCAGTTGTTAAGATAGTTGCTCCACTCCCCACGGTTACCGCGTTACCTAATACGATATGTATCCAGCTTTCTGCAGAAGCATCAGGACCGCCATTCTTAAACAGGTCGTTAGCAAAGGTTACGTCATGGCCTATAAAACAGTCCTTACCCAAGGTAACATTTTCACAGATAAAAGTGTGAGACTGTACTCGGGTTCTGTCGCCTATAACGCATCCCTTTTGTATCTCTACAAATGGCCCTACAAAAACATCATCGCCCAGTTCACACTCATAGATGTTTACCGGCGTGATTACTTTCACATTTTCACCTTGTTTTACGTCACGAATGCCACTTTCAATAACCTTCATATGAGCTGTATCCTTCCTCGAGATGATTCGGCTAAAAGCTTGAACAGGTTTTTAGCTTCACCAGGTGCCCAAATTAATCTGCTTTCACTCATTCACGCACCATGATGATCGCAATGTCCGCTTCTGGCACGAAGCGGACAAGCTAACTGAGCTAGAGGCCGCTATGAGCGAACAGCAGACATGAAGTAAATGATTGACAGACCCGGCGGCCAAATGGTTGTATTGTGCAACTAATCTATCGGGTTAAGCTAATGACTTCAGAACTACATACCATAAAAAACATACGCGCGGCTTCACGTTTAATGGTGCGTGAATTGGGTTTCATGAACCAAAATCTAGCTGCAACTAATTATCCTCCCTCAGCTGTGCACTCTATGCTTGAAGTTGAAACTCATGGAGCAATGACAGCCGCTCAACTGGTACAGATTTTGGGGCTGGAGAAGTCCAGCATCAGTCGTATGCTCGCTAAACTTGTCGAGGCTGGAGAACTTGAAGAAACCCCTTCCGCAGACGATGCCAGGACTAAGCTACTAAGACTTACCGATAAGGGCAGAGAGACGGTACAGAGCATAAATGCTTATGCTGACCAACGCGTATCCGCAGCACTCGCCAAACTCGATCTGTTTACCCAAAAGGCCGTATCTAAGCACCTTTCTTCATATGCCTTCGCGTTAAAAGCCTGTCGCGAAAACTCGGCTGGTGAAGTGCAAAACAGCTTCAAAATAGTCTCGGGTTATCATGCAGGGATGATTGGCCGCATTACTGAAATGCATGGCAGCTATTACGCCAGAGAGTATGACTTCGGTAATTTTTTTGAAGCGAAGGTTGCCGCAGGTCTTGCTGATTTTTCGGCGCGAGTAGATAAGCCATGTAATCAGATCTGGCTGGCAATGGTGAACGAGCGCATAGTCGGCTCAGTTGCTATTGACGGTGAGGATCTGGGAGATAATGAGGCGCATCTTCGCTGGTTCATCCTTGATGATGGCTGTCGTGGCAATGGACTAGGCAGAAAACTCATTGCAGAAGCAATGCGTTTTTGTGATGAGCAGAAGTTCGCATCAGTACAATTATGGACGTTTAATAAGCTTACCGCGGCAAGACGATTGTACGAATCATTCGGATTTGAATTGTCGAAAGAATGGGAAGGCGATCAGTGGGGCAGTACTATTACTGAGCAACAATTCACTCGAAAAATTCTCTAAATATCATTAACCATTTATGGCTTTGGGCATGATGTTTTTGGAGTAATTACTTCGACCAGTCATCTATACCTCAGTGGTGATGTCCGCTTCTGGCACAAAGCGGACTCGCGTCAGGCTAATGTCCGCTATGAGCGATCAGCGGACGTTGAACCTGTAAATGAATCCCACACAACTGCGTTTGGCATTCCTGTATGTACACTTCCCTTATTCCCAGGGTAATCCTTGCTCCCAGCTTTCAACCAGCAGGTCGATAAAGGCGCGAATTCGCGGGGATAAATGTCTTTTGCTGGGATAGATGATTCGAATTGGTTCAGGTGGGAAAGGATACTCCTCAAGCACAGGTATCAGCTTACCGCTTCGCAGGTCTTCTCCAAGCAAATAGGTCGGTAAGTGAACTATACCGAATCCGGAAATTGCCGATGCCCGCATGGCTTCCGAACTGTCGAGATTAAGCCGCCCGGGTCCTTCATAAACAAAAGTCCCTTCCGGAGTTGCAAACCGCCAGCTGCGTCTCTTTTCTGCACTCAGAAGAAAAATAGTGTCATGCCTGGTTAAATCTGCAGGGGTTTCTGGAACGCCCCGTAAGTTTAAGTACTCAGGAGATGCACAAGTGACAATGTGTTGAGAAGCAATCGTTCGGGTAAGAATCCGGGAGTCATCGCGAGGTTCACCGATGCGAATAGCAATATCAAAGCCTTCTTCAATCAGGTCAACAAACCTGTCGCTAAAGGACACCTCCGCACGAAGCTCAGGCCACTTTTTAAGATAAACATCCAGAATGGGAAGGATATGGTGCTGCCCAAAAGAAAGCGGCGCACTCAGCCGTAGAGTCCCCGTTGGCTTACCTCTGCGCATGGCCATGGCAGCATCGACCTCTTCCAGGTCATCCAGTATCTGCCGGCAACGTTCGAACATGATCCTCCCTTCATCGGTCAGACTCAGACTCCGGGTGGTACGGTTAAGAAGGCGTACCCCCATACGCGTTTCGAGCCTGACAATACTCTTGCCAATGGCTGAACGTGTGAGTCCGAGAGAACCCGCAGCGTGAGTGTAACTCCCGGCTTTAACAGCCGCAACGAACGCGGCGATATCACCAATGCTGTTGATTTCCATGATTTATTTATCTCATTCAATACGGGCGTTAACGTACCCTGATAAGGGAAGCACATTCCCCAAATATTTACCTATCATAGGCACCTGTTACTTTTAAGCGCAAATACAAACAGGAATGAAAATGCTGAATCAACAAACCAAACAAGCTGTAAAAGAATGGTCACAAAGCCTGGCTGGCCTGGGCCCAATCCTTACGGGTGAGGATACCGTAACGCCTATGAGCGAGGTGCGTGACGCCTATACCCGTATGCTGGCTAAAAATCCTGCACCTGCCGGCGTGAGCTTTTCTGAGGTCGACATGGGGGGCGTGCCGGGAACGCTGGTGACTCCCGACAACCTTGAAACTGATGCCATCGTTATGTACATCCACGGCGGGGCTTACATTGTCGGGGAACCGGCTGGCTATCACGGGATTGGTGGTAACTACGCCAGCATGCTGGGCGCACGGGTTTACATGCCGGATTACCGTCTGGCGCCGGAGTATCCTTTCCCTACGCCCGTTACCGATACCGTTCGTGCGTATGAGTGGTTAATTGAACAGGGATTTGACGCCAGCAAAATCATACTGGCGGGCGAGTCTGCGGGCGGAGCGATGGTGGTTACCGTTATGGTTGCTGCACGCAACAAAGGCCTGCCGCTTCCGGCCTGCGGTGTTTCTATTTCCCCATGGGCCAACCTTGAGCACACGGGCGTATCCATGAGCAACCGGGAAGGCCTCGATCCGCTGAACACCAAGGCCGGTCTGGATTTTCTGGCTCGCACCTTCCTGGGCGATGCGTTACCTAATCACCCAATGGCATCTCCCGTGTTTGCCGACGTGACGGGTTTGCCGCCGGTGCTGGTTCAGATTGGTGAAAACGAACTGATGCTGAGCGATGCGATGCGTCTGGCAACTCACCTGGGTGATCACCGCGTTCGCGTAAATCTGGAAGTCTGGCCAGGTATGTTTCACGCATGGCATTTCTTCTACACGCTGCAGCCAGAAGCGGTACAGGCTCTGGAGAGCTCTGTCGTCTTTATGAAACAGGCTCTGCGGGATGCCGCGAAGTAAACATCATTGATGAACTGAATAACGGGCGCGGCTGACCGCGCCCGTCAGGAGTGAAAATGCCCCATTTACAGACCCAACTTACTTATCCGCCGGATCTTGACTCACACAGCGCCTATAAGCGCGTATTCCGTCCGGGCCGCCTGACCTTTGGCTTTATTATGCCACTTGAAGGTTATCCGGATTCACCTTTCCCGACACTGCAGGATCATCAGGCGCTGGCAAAATATGCTGATGACGCTGGTTTTTCCGCTCTCTGGATGAGAGATGTTCCCTTTTATGACCCGCGGTTTGGTGACACCGGACAGATGCTGGACCCTATGGTCTACCTTGGATTCCTTGCCTCTCAAACTAAACGCATAACACTGGGTACTACCGGTATCGTGTTACCCCTGCGGGACCCGATTATCCTGGCCAAGCAGACAGCCTCTGTGGACCAGCTGAGTGGTGGGCGCCTTCTTCTGGGATTGTCCAGCGGCGATCGCGCTGTTGAATACCCTGCCTTTGGAGCCGACTACGACAACCGTGCCGAACGCTATCGGGAGGCGTTTGGACTGATAAAAACCGTCAGTGAGACGTCCTTCCCGGTGGCTGAAACGGCGTTTTATGGCAAGCTTTCAGGAAACCTTGATCTTATCCCTAAACCATTTAAATCGCGCATTCCGATGATTGTCGTTGGTCGCGCACGGCAGGACCTGAGCTGGATAGCGGAGTAAAGCGACGGATGGATATGGCATCTGAGTGACTTCTCATCGCTTTCGGAATTGCTTGAATTCTGGCGTGGCGGCTATGAAGACAATCGTTTCAGACCTTATGGTTATGCCACCTTTTTTGACCTCGATGCTAACCCTGACGCGCCTCTTCGCCGATTGATGAATGGCATCACCGTTGGCCGTAATGCGCTGATAAAGCTTTGGAAGAAGCAGGAACGGCAGGGAGTAAACCACGTTGCGTTAAATCTGAAACCGCTGACACGGCCCGCAGCCGAGGTGATGGCCGAAATGGCAGAATTTGTGTTACCCGAGTTTCCTTCTGAATAAACGCAGGAAAATAAATGAACAACTCATTTAGTTCTTCGGTGCAGACCCTGAGTACTTTCTGCGAAATGTGGTCAGGTAACGCTTGCTCCGGAAAGAGCCAATGGCTGGATCCCACAGTCACATTAGTCAGTAGTCATCGTGGAACAGTATCGGGGCGTAAAAACGTCAGCGCCCTTTTGCAAAACGACTTTGCTGTCCTGAACAACGTATCCGTTGGGCTGACAAATATTGTTGAACGCCAAAATGATAAGGATTACGTCGCCAGTGCATATCTGCACGGACAGGCTTCTCGTACAATTTCCGGACGAGATAATAAGGTGAGGTTTGGGGGAACGATCATTGTGAGGGCATGCGCTGATGAGGGCCCGCCCAAAATTCATACCCTTCATCTGCAAATAAACTGGACTTCAGGTACAAGACAGTTGTTATCAGGATGGCAACTTCCGGCAGAAGAGTCCGGCTGGCATCAGAGATTTCCGCCCGTCGCCATCATCAGTGAACTCGATGCCCCGTGGCATGTTGTGCCGGAAAACCATATTGCGACGGGTGACGAACAGGTGATCATCGATACCTGGTATCGCTATGCATGGGCGCTTGATCAGGCAGATTTTACGCTTTTCAGCACATGCTTCAGTGAAAACGCCGCAGGTAATTTTACTCCACTGGGATATATCGCCGGAAGACGCAATATTGTTGCTGCCATGAAAGCCTTCAGGCTTCCATGGCCCTGGATGCAGCATTATGGGGTACCACTAAAGGTATGTATTCACCCCGATCGCCAGTCAGCCTTTCTGATAATTGGCCGTGTAATTGCAGAACATACACATGATTCTGAAGGAAGAGAAATCTATGGTGCGCATTACCGGGTTGGTATGGAGAAGAGCGCTTGCGACACCTGGTCAATATGCTGGAGCGAATATGATCCTGGCTGGATTTCAACGAGTGATGTTTCAAACATTAATACAGAACTTCCAGTCGGCAGATGAACTAAGGCCACCAGTAAACAACCGGCGGCCACTTATTTTCGTTCGTAGTGTCCGCTTTTGGCACAGAGCGGACATCGTCTTATGCATCAGTCAGCTGTGTGCCAGTAGCGCATTTACCGGCGATAAGTATGCGTACAGAATCAGCAACTATGAAAGACCGTTATCAATAAGTGGGGGGCTAATATCCCCAGTACCGGACAATACGCCTCGTCCCGGAAAACCATTTTAACTCATGCCATGAACGCGGTTGCGGCCGCTGCTTTTCGCCTCATAAAGTGCTCTGTCAGCCTGCTGCTTCAGACGCTCAGCCTGGTCCGCCTGGCCGTCAGAAATCAGGGAGCAGTAACCGGCGCTGAGGGTGACGACCCCTTCAGGAAGCCCGGAGCTTGCATGAACTATTCCGGCACTCATAACGGCCTCAACCGCCCGCCGGGCCACTTTTTCTGCATCGGCTTTGCCGGTGAAAGGCAGAATAATGGCAAACTCCTCGCCGCCGTAGCGTGCCACCACGTCGCCAGTGCGGTGAGTGAGTCCCTTCAGAATGGCGCCCACCTTTTGCAGGCACGCATCCCCCCCCACGTGTCCGTACGTGTCGTTGTAACGCTTGAAGAAATCAATATCAAACATAATCAGAGATATAGGTTCGCCTGACGTGTACGAGCGCTGCAGGGCCTTTTCCAGCATAGCGTCAAACTGACGGCGATTCGCCAGCCCCGTCAGTCCGTCAATCAGCGCCAGGGACTGCAGCGTATGGTTGATGGTGGTCAGTTCATCCCTTACCTGCGTCAGTTCAAGCTGGTTTCTGACGTTAGCCTTTACCTGCCTGAGCACAAACATACCCATGCCGGTAATCATCACAAGCAACACCAGATTCAGCACAACGTCGGCAGCATTGGCGGAGAGCCACTCTGCCCTGATTGCATCACGGTCATATCCCGCCGTGACTATCAGGGGATACTGTTCAAGCCGGGCGTAGCCATATACCCGCTCTACGCCGTCCAGCGCTGAACGCCACGTAGCGCTGCCACTGGCTGACGTTTTCAGGACCGTTGTGAACAGAGGACTGGAGGAAAGGCTGCGATTGATGGCCGTGTCCGGAAAAGGGCGTATATACAACACGGAGGTATCAGACAGTATCAGTGCCAGGACGTCGCGTTCACCTAGCGTATAATAGCTGTAGAACTGCCGGAAGTAGTCAACCTTTACCGTAGCCAGCGCAATGCCGGCGAAGCGACCTGCCTCATCATTCATGCGCACCGATACCGGGATTACCAGGTCGCCCGTCGAGCGGCTGCGGATAACGCGGCCGACGTGCACGCCGGTCCCGGTGTGTGTACGGTGCCAGGCAAAATACTCTCTGTCGGCATTGTTCCCTTTTGCAGGCGTGTAATTACCCGAGGTGGCAATCCACTTGCCCTGCGCGTCATAAATAAACAGGCCGTGCAGCTGACGCAGCTTCCCCTGCTGCTCCTTCAGCTGCGAGGTAAAGGCGGGCGTTGCCGCATAGTTAAGCCCGTTAAGGGTGAGCTGCCTGACCGCGTCAGCCAGGGTAATATCCACCTGAAGGAAGGCGTCTTCCGCCTGTTTTGCCAGCGAAACAGACAGGTTACGGGCATCGTCCTCGCGTAACTTCTGATTGTGCTGCCAGGAGCTCCACAGGGTCCATATATTGACACCCACAACGGCCAGTACGGTTATCAGCAGAAAAAAGGCCATGGTCTGGCCCAGCGAATTGTGCCTGTAAGATGGCACGGAGCTGCCGGTTTTGTTATCCAAGGTATTCATACCCTCATAAAGCCTGATACTGAAACATAATTTATGAATCAACTTACCGCAAGGATGGGCGTAAAACCCCCAGAAGGTAATGCTGACCGGCCGGCATAACCCCGGCTTTGCCCGGTGGCGCCTCTTCCTTCCCTCCGGCACCGTCAGAGGCAGTGAGATTCATTTATTACGTTAATGCACGCGCGGTGAGGTCATCCATCTCCGCTTCTGGCGCGGCCGGCCAGCAGCAGCACGATGAGGCCGAAGCCGCCGGCATTAAGGGTTGAGACTTTCCTGTGGGATTTCGGGTGAGCAGGTGTATTTGATATCAATAAGGTTGGGAGGAAAGTATGCAGTAGTTAAAAACGATGAACATCCGTTCTGAGCGAAAAGCGGACACTTTTTCAAAGCTAAAACACGGCAGTCTAACAAGCAAGAAAGTTGATTTTAGCTTTAACCCATTGGCTGGCAGAAATTCAAGCCATACTGACATTGTCAGGTTTGCGGCTTGATCTTATATTTCATTCGATTAATAAATAACATTGAGGAAATATCATGTTCAAGCATCGCACTCTTAAAGCAGCATTTGCACTTGTTATAGGTTTCGCCGTTTTAGCTGCTCCAGCTTATGCAAACCCTGGCAATGGCAATGGCAATGGCAATGGCAATGGCAATGGCAATGGCAATCACGGTAACAATGGCGCGCACGGGGGAAAAGGACAACATAATGTTAAGTCTGAAGACGAACATGGAAATCGTAAGAATTATGGACAACCAGACCGTGTCGGGTCTGATATCAATTTCTCTCGTGCGCGTTCTCTTGCCGTCAATTATGGCCTGACAGGGTATGAGTCTCTGCCACCCGGTATCGCTAAAAAGGTTGCGCGTGGTAAACCCTTACCTCCAGGTATCGCTAAAAAAAGCTTACCTGCTTCAATGATTAATGATCTGCCCTATTATCCCGGATATGAGTGGCGGGCCGTAGGCGATGATTTAGTGCTTATTGCTCTGAGTACGGCTGTTGTAACCGCCGTAATTAATGGCGTTTTCGACTAACCACCGATCAGGCTGAATCCGGCTAAAGTCTCATGGAAGTTATTCATGTGCTGACAATGAGTTGCAATAAGCAGTTTCAGTAAAAAGGAATAATGTCCGCTTCTGGCACAGAGCGGAACGTTATTGTTGAATATCCGCCTGTACTAAAGAGCGGACGTTGTAGCTTCAGGCCACGGTATGATCAGCGGCTGTATTTATAAATAAAGGTATCGTCAATCACTCCCGCGCTGTCCAGGCGATCAGAAGCTAATATGGCTTCTGGTTTGAACCCACATTTTAATGCAACAGACTGACTGCGTACGTTACGTCTGGCAGTACGAATTTCTATTCTTTTAGCGTTAAAAAAGTCCGAGGCTATTTTTGTAGCCAGCTTGCATGCTTCAGGCATTATGCCTTTGCCCATCGCATCCGTGGCTAGCCAGTAGCCGATCTCGAAATAAGGAATAGCTCGATTCCTTATGAATAAGCTTATACAACCTAGTAGCTCATCTGACCTACGATCAATAATTAAAAACTTATACTCTTCTTTATCATTCAGGAAATTATCTGCTGCATCCAGCATATTACCCCTGACTGAAGAAAACGAATGAAAGCCAGGAGACCAGAGCAGAAACTCATGGTGAAACGAACTAAATTCATTGAGTTTACATTGCATTTCTTCTGAGCGACTCAGGTCTGGAGCCGTCAGATAAAAACGGTCGTGTTGCAATAAATAAGCAGGAATTTCATCAATATGCATCTTTACCGTTCCGTTTATACAGGCTTTTTAATTACTTAACACACACCGGCAAAAAATGCATCCGGTTTATTTAGCTCAGGCCCTTGAAAAAATGGATTACGCAATGACCAATGGGAGCAATACACAGCTATAAGTATTACTGAAAACGTTTAATCTAACGGGGGGGTAACAAGGTCCGCTTCTGGCACAGGGCTGCTGTTGCAGCCCTCACAAATTAAACTTCAATAGACTCAGATATCTCCAGGGCATCATCCACTTCAATACCGAGATAACGGACTGTACTTTCGAGTTTTTTTTGACCTAACAGTAGCTGGATCACTCGAAGATTTTTCGTTTTTTTATAGATCAGATATGGCTTAGTTCTTCGCATAGAATGCGTACTGTACAGAGTCTCGTCGAGACCTAGCTTATCAATCCATCCATGAAAAATACGGTTATATTGCCTGGTTGAGATATGTCGTGAAGAACCGACGCGGGACTGGAACAGATAGTCGCTACTACGTAGATGAGCCATATTAATCCACGCGGCTACAGCCTCTCTGGTTCCCTTAGTCAGTTCAAACTGAACGGGGCTTCCCGTTTTTTGCTGCAGCACTGTCGCTCTGCCCGAAACAGAGTGCCCATAGGCCACATCAGAAACTTTTAGCTTAACCAGATCACAGCCCCGAAGTTTACTGTCCAGAGCCATGTTAAACAGAGCTAAATCGCGTACTTTTCCTTCCAGCTCAAGTCTGATACGGATTCCCCAGATATGAGAGGTCTGAAGAGGCCGTTTCTGGCCAATAAGACGGCCCTTGTTCCATGGGAATGTTGTCATGCTCAATCTCCATTGGGTTAGGAGATGTGATTATGGTCGTCCAATATGAGCGAGCAGCGGACATGATGTGCAGCAGCGATTTCGCTCAAAGTTCAATCATTCTGTAAAGGATATGATTAAAATTTATCTTTGTCATACATGGAATAAGACTAATGAATATACATATAAGACCAGCTCAATTATCTGACGTTGAAGGTATTTTCACTGTCAGAACATCAGTTGCCGAAAATCATCTGAGCCGTGAAGAGATGCGGGAGATGGGCATCACCGAAACTACCGTGAGCAATATGATCAAAGAGGGTCGTTGCGCATGGGTTGCAACAGATGATGATGAAGTGGTGGGTTTTTCGATGATTTTAAGGGAGAAAGGCTCTCTTTATGGTCTTTTTGTCCTTCCTGCCTATGAAGGCAGAGGCATCGGTCGCAGACTTACAAAGATTGCGGAACAAGAGTTGTTCAAACATCACGAAGTTGCCTTGCTGGAAACAGATAAAAACAGCCGTGCGGCCAAATTCTACATGCAACTCGGCTGGGGTAATAAGACAACATTAGATGACGCTTTTATTCGATTAGAGAAGCATCGTGGTAGTTGACCTTCTACAGCTCTTATAGAGCTCCGCTTTTGGCAGGCAGCAGCCAGTGGACCGGCATGTCTGTTATGAGCGAGAAGCGGACATTGCATCCTCGATAAAGCCAGGGAGCAGCGTTGTCCCATTACCCGTTTTGGGATGATGATTTTTCAGGCAGGGTACTTTATGCTGGTTAAACTCCCTTTATAGGATATAACCATGATAACCGTAGAGAAATCAGATCCATTTTCTTCAGAATCCCATCGCTTAATCGAAATGCTGTCCGCTGAGCTTACCGCTATTACTGGCGATAATGGCAAAACCAACTTCACCGTTGAAGCAATGAATGATGACAAAGCATTATGGGTATTGGCAAAGAATGCACATGGGGATGCGATAGGATGCGGCGCAATCCGGCCATTAACTCAAAATACAGCCGAGATTAAAAGAATGTTTTCAGACCAAAGCTTGCCAGGCGTGGGTAGTGCTTTACTTACTTTTCTGGAAACCTCCGCAAAACAAATGGGATATCGCGAGTTGAAACTGGAAACCCGGCATATCAACCGTCGGGCCGTCAATTTTTACGAGAAAAATGGATATATCCGTATTGAGAATTATGGCCCATATATAGGTAGAGAAGAGGCTGCCTGTTTCGCAAAGGCATTGTGATGATTGTATTTGTCGGCCCTGACTTCCGCTCCTGGCACACAGCGGACTATCAAATAAACTTTTGCGCTGTTCAACAATCACATCATATCAACCATCGGCTAATACATTCTTCTTCTTAACTTCTTTAACCCCCAGCCGCACCAACTCCCTCCATCCAAACGTTTTCAATCAGTTCCCAAGCCTCATCCCCGCCTCTTTCTCTGCAACTTTAAACTGCGCTTTCAGCTCAGGTGCGATCCGGATCTGAAATGTCGGAAATTTACCGGATTTGGACTGTTTTACGTCACGTTTAACCGTTGTCTTGTATGGGCCCTCATGATTATCGATGAATAGTATGGTGTGTACCTTGATATCCGTCGGCTTGATATTCAGCGCCCGCTTCAGGTCAGCAATTCTGACAGCGTCATAGCCATGTTCATGAAAGTGTGCCTGTGCAATTGCGACTAATGCTTCGCGATCAAATGCAGTCCATCGCAACCTGTTTTCTTGATTCAATTGGCCCTCTGAATCCATTCATGTAGTAATCACTAAAATAATCGGCATGAGGCTATGCAAGCATACATTTGATATAAAAGATTTTTTTAATTTAGTTTAAGTTTTAACTTGTGGTATTTTGCTTTTACGTGTAGTGATCACTATAAATATAACTCACAGCAATCAGGAGAATACACAGTGACTCACTCTTTTCAGAACAAAATCGCGGTTGTGACCGGCGCATCATCTGGCATTGGTCTTGGGATCGCACAGGAATTAGCAGCACTCGGTGCAACTGTGATCATTACCGGGCGGGACAAGAATAAACTTGAATCTGCACTCAGTACTCTTGGACCGGATGCGAGTCAGTTTCAGGTGGATGTATCCAATCTCTCCGAACTGGATGATTTTTATCAGCAAATATTGTCCCGGGTTGGTCGCATCGACATCCTGATAGCAAATGCCGGAATGGGCGAATTTGAACCCCTCGGGCAGATAACTCCGGAAAAGTTCGATCGTCAGTTCACAACGAACGTCAGGGGTATCACGTTTACCGTTCAGAAAGCATTACCACTGATGAAACCAGGCAGCAGCATTGTAATTACAGGTTCAACGGCCTCCATTAATCCCGGTCAGGGTCTCAGTGTTTATGGAGGCACCAAGGCTGCTTTACGTGCAATGGTACGCAGCTGGATTCTGGACATAAAAGGAGCTGGCGTTCGCATCAATATCCTCAGCCCCGGACCGGTGGATACTCAATCCTTACACGATTTCCTTCCCGACCCCGTTGACGCCATACTGCAGTCTTTGCGTGATCGCAGCCCGATTGGCCGCATCGGCCAGACAGAAGAAATAGCAAAAGCTGTTGTCTTCCTCGCCAGTGATGATGCCAGTTATATCAACGGCGCGGAGATTTTTGCCGATGGCGGCGCATCTCAGATCTGACTGTTGTTACTGGAGAAGGAATATTTTTGGGCAACATGGCAGTCCTCCCTGCGGCGGGAACCGGTCCTGCTGCCACGATTTGGTCCGGCACAGATGCTTCCTGTCGGCAATGGACCTGTTGCGCTGATTTTCAACGGCAGTATTTAACGTGGTTCGCCTGGTTTGTGCGTGGCGGATCCATTTCAACCCTGACCTGAAGAGTTCAAATTATGATTAATTCCGTTCGCGCAGAAAATGAACAACATTATTTCGATGAGCTAGAAATTCAGCGGTTACTCGCTACCTATGCCCACAACCTGGATGACGGGAAATTTGCTGAGAATGCCGAGTTGTTTAAACATGCTGAATTTATTGTTCTTAGTGATACGGCTCATGGTAGTGAAGAGGTTGAGCAGTTTCTTAACCGTGGCGTTCAGCGTCATAAGGACGGAACTCCCCGGACGTGGCATAACGTTTCTAATGTGCTGATAGATGTTTCACCTTCCGGTAATTCAGCTACCTGCGTCAGCTATTTCACCGTGCATCAGGAACTGGAGGGGTTTCCTTTGCAGCCCGTATGCACAGGCAAGTATTACGACAGTTTTGAGAAACACGACGGCCAGTGGCGGTTTACATCGCGCAACGTGGTTCCCCGGTTGAAGGGTGCACTTCAGTTTCATGTGGGCAAGCCTATCGACAGTTCGCGGACTGAGAGAGCGTAGTAGACTTCACTTTTTTATACCCGTCAGCCATCAGTGCCAGAACGGCAAGCCATATCGGGACATACGTTAACAGTGATGACAGAGACAGTTTTTCTCCCGGCAGAAAAAGTGATACCAGAAATAACAACAGGGGTTCGACATATGACAGCATGCCAAACAGCGTAAAAGAGAGACTGCGGCTGGCAAGCAGAAGCAGAGTAAGGCAGAACAGCTCAGTAAGCCCAGCCCTGTGACCGTGCGCCACCCACCGGTGGGTAACCATTCATTTCCGCTTCCCTGATAAATCAGAAGAACAACTGCCGGTATCATGAGAAATAAATTCTCTGCTATCACGCTGAAAAAAGCGTCGCTTTTAAGCTGACGTTTGATTATGAAATAGGGCGGATACCCCAGCATAACCACGAGGGCCACCAGAGGAAGTGAACGGACCATGAACACTTCAGCCGTAACGCCGCATGCCGCAAGCAATACAGCAATTTTCTGCAATCCCGACATCATTTCGCCGTACAGGGCTCTGCCGGTTATTACCATGACCAGAGAAAGCAGAAAGCAGACGAGTGCCAGTGACCGGCTTTGCCCGTTGACGGGAGCCCAGCAGAAAATGATTATCTGCAGGGCAAGAAGCGCAGCGCAGATACACATTGCAGCGAGCAGCCAGGCACTTTTAACCACTGACAAAAATAGCGCCAGAAAGACTTCATTTTCTTTCGAAAAGCCAGCGCCAGTATCAGCAACAATGCGGTGGTTACTGCACGCCATCCGGCTATCTGCCATCCGTTCAGCGGATACAAAAAAACACTGTGATAACAGAGTACAGAAAACAGTACTGAGGACAGTAATGACAGCGTGATACCTTTGCGTGCAGACATATTCCCCCCAGGCCGTGTATCAAAATCAAAGCGGTGACATAATGCGAAGCACCGCCCAGCTCATGGTTGAACGGTGCAGCTTATTAACAGAGTCAGGGAAGCTGGAGCCACGTACCCGGAATACTCAGTGCAAACTCACTACCAAAAACGATCGCAGGCGTCTGAAAACCGGGGAAACTGTCACCGTTCAGGACACGCTTTGCAGCCTCTGTGGCCGCAAGCGGCGTATAGGAATATCCGTTAACTGTCCCGATTACAGCCCGGTGGACCCTCCCGTCAGCTCCGGTGACCTCAGCAACAGCGCGTGCGTGATTTGCATCGCGTTCATCCTGCCCGGGCCCTTCAGGAAGCAGGGATAAATCACCCTGCGGAAAGGCATCCCCTGTGACATGCACAAACATCTCAATATCCGGAATACCGGTTGAATGCCATGCCGTCACCAGATCGCCAAAGGAAAGCGGCGCACAGGCCACAGGGCCTTCACCAAAATCAAACCAGCCGGGCTGCGCATCCTCTTTCGTTATCAGAATACCGTTAACACGTTCCAGCAGGCCGGCTGCGATGATTTCGCCTGCGCTGACGGCAGAGCCCCGGGACATCGTTCCGGCCACCTGTAATGCTATACGCAACCGTCGTGGTTCCGGTACATGCCGCGCAAGGCGAACGGCCAGGCAGTCGGTTGGCACCACGTCCCAGCCCACGCCCGGCAGTAGCATACTCCCGGCCCGCGCCGCTCTTTCTCCCAGTGACTCTGCCATCCGGTAAACGTTAATTTCCGCTGTGATATCGAGGTAATGAATACCCTGGTCTATACAGGCTTTCATCAGCGGTTCTGCCGTAGCGGCAAACGGCCCGGCACAGTTCAGCACAACGCCGACGCCTGCCAGCTGCAGCGCAGATTCAGCAGCGTCCTCCAGGCCAAATACTCGCATACTGACGTCAAGTTCACCGGCAAGTGCGGCCAGCCGCTGCCTGTTTCTGCCGGCAATAATAGTATTCAGGCCGGCACTTTTAGCCTGCGCAGCGATCATGCGTCCCGTATAACCGGTGGCGCCATAAATCAGTAATGTTTTCATGGTTCGGGGTGCTGCCATTGTTTATAAACAAATTCCAGGCTGTAGCCATCGGGGTCGAAAACGCCGGCGGCGTAGTAGCGGGGATCGTAATGAAGCCGGGCACCGGGTGCGCCATTGTCAGACGCGCCGGCACGCATGGCTGAAGCATAGGCTTCATTCACCATTGTCTGATTTCGCGCGACAAACCCGACATGTACAGCAGCCGGTGCAACAGCTCCTTCGCGTAGCCAGAAAAAGATCCGGCCCCGAGCACCAAACCCTTTCAAATCCGGGTGGCCAGGCGGCCCCTCTTTTCCGTCATAATCATGACGAACCGTGATGCCGAGAGGGGCAAGCGCTTCCGTATAGAAACGGACAGAACGGTCTGTATCGCTGACCGTTAAAAACAGATGGTCGAGCATAAAACCTCCGGAAGGATTCAGATTTGGTAGCCGCCGGCCACCTCGATGGATTGTGCGTTAATCCAGACGCTGTCATCAGAGACCAGGCCTGCGATAACCCGGCCGATGTCATCCGGCTCCCCCACACGTTCCAGCGCGGTCTGTGAGGCGAGCAGAGCCTCAAATTCATCATTCAGTCCTCCGCCAAGCGACGTCCGGATTGCACCCGGAGAGACTGCGTTTGCCCTGATGCGCCGTGGCCCGAACTCTTTGGCCATATAGCGGGTAAGTACTTCAAGGCCGCCTTTAAAGGCAGCGTATGGCGCAACACCTGCCGTAGCCACGCGCGTAGTGGCGCTGGTAACGTTGATGATGTGTCCTCCATCACAAATCAGAGGCAGCAGCTTTTGGGTCAGGAAAAAAGGGCCCTTCAGGTGTACGGCAAAAAGATTGTCGAACTCACTCTCTGTCACCGTTTCAATCGGATTGAAGAGTCCAAAGCCGGCATTGTTGACCAGCACGTCAATCTGCTCACGTTCCCAGGTGACACTGACTATGTCCAGTAAGGCATCGCGGAAAGTGCCGAAGGTTTCGGTGAGAGCCACATCCAGATGCAGCGCAACGGCGCGGCCGCCTGACGCTTTAATCTCCTTCACAACCCTCAGGGCAGATTCAGGATGGCTGTTATAAGTCACAATCACTCCCATCCCTTTAGCTGCGCACTGCTGCGCCACGCTGGCGCCGATCCCGCCACTGCCGCCGGTAATCAGTATAATTTTCATGGTTTCATCCTTCCTGTCTGCGATAGGAAAAAGGATAAAACTTCACGGACAGCTCAGCCTCTGCGTTCCTGCTCGATTCTTGCCTTTTTCTGCTTTATGCTCGCTTTAATCATCATACTGAGGAGGCTGACTTTGACACTGGAACCCCTGCTTGACGAGCTGCGTCTTCTGGCCGCTCATGCCCGAAACTGGCGAACCGAAACCGGTATCCCCCGTGTGGCAATGGTGCAGGGTGACGTTCCCACGCATGCACTGGCTGCGGTCTATGAGCCGATGGTTAATCTCATACTGCGGGGAAGTAAATCCATGACGGTAGGTGACCGGGTATTCAACTACAATCCTGCTTCTTACTTTGTCATGTCAGTAGATCTGCCAGCCGTAGGCGAAGTCCACCCCGAGGCCACCGGTGCTCCTTATCTCGCGGTCAGTCTGACCCTTACACCGGAGCGGATTGCGACGCTGCTGGCTGATTTACCTACCGTGAGGGCTGATCCACAGTCGGGTGCTTTTTCCGTTGCGGCCGTCACGCCCGAACTGCTGGATGCCTGGGTAAGAATGCTTCGTCTGATGAAAAGCCCTGAAGATATACCTGCCCTCGCACCGGTGTATGAACGTGAAATTCTTTATCATGTTCTGAAAGGCCCACATGGCTGGATGCTGAGGGATATTGCTTCACCGGGAACCATGCTGGCGCGGATAGGTAATGCGATTCGCTGGATAAGACACAATTTTTCTGAGGAATTTGTGGTTGAATCACTCGCCGGCCAGGAAGCCATGAGCGTATCGGCCTTTCATCGTCATTTTAAGTCCGTGACAAACATGAGTCCGGTCCAGTATCAGAAGCGCGTCCGTCTTCTTCATGCCAGAACCAAATTACTGGCACGTCAGCAGAGCGTTACGTCTGTAGCCATGGAGGTGGGCTATCGCAGCGTGCCCCAGTTTAATCGTGAGTACGCCCGTTTCTTTGGTCGCTCTCCTTTAAAAGACGCTGCAAGTCTCCGGAATGAGGCTGATGGTGTAGAAAGCCCGCTGAATCACCACGTTTGATGCGGCAGTAAATTTTGCTGCCGTAACCAAGCAATAACTCACCACACAATATTTCACTACGTGGGTAGCAGCCAGGCAAACCCAACAGGCACTAACTCAGACGTGGTTCATTTTCGTAAAGTGACGGCCGGCACTCTTACTCATCCTTTCTGACAGACGACTTCGATGTTATTACCGTCAGGATCAAGGATGAAAGCCGCATAATAGTGTGAATGATAATGATCGCGAATTTCCGGCGCGCCATTGTCTCTGCCGCCTGCCTGTAGAGCGGCACGCCAGAATTCGTCGACTATGGCCCGCTCACTGGCAGCAAAAGCCAGATGTGTTGAGGCGCCTGTCAGGTCTTTATCATGAAGCCAGAGCCTTGGGTATCCATCCGGGCCCAACCCGTACCGGGCACCACCTGTTAAAGTACGCTCCGGAGGCACAGAAATAATCAGGCTGAACCCCAGCGGAGCAAGAGCTTCTTCATAGAATCTGAGCGATGCCTGAGCATTTTTTACAGCAATTTCAACATGGTCGATAACAGACATAACTTTTACCTCCTGCTTAAACATTTTTTGGCGTCAGGAGAGCGCTGAATGTCTGTCCGGCCAGCTGAGCCACGGCAGTTAACCTGGCTTTTGACAGGCCCGTTACTGCGGCTGCAGAAAAGCCCCGCAGCGTCGTCACGACATAATCAGAAAGCTCGCGGTCCCGTGCAGGTTCATACTGCCGGATATAACTTCTGATGAACTGAATTCCTGCCTCACCATAGCGACTTGCCAGCTCCCGGGCCTGCGGATCATCGGCACGCATACCTTCAGCCACAAGACAGCCTCGCTGGACCGGGGATCGGGCGTATAAGCGTGCAGCAGTCATAAAAAGATCTGCAACCGCCTCATTCAGCGGCCTGCCCGGAGTCAGAATTTTGTCAGCCGGCAGGTTCCCTTCTGCAACATAGAGATCCAGGCAGCGTTCAAACAGCCCTGCTTTACTACCGTAAGCGGCGTAAAGGCTGGGAGGATTTATATTCAGCGTCTTTGTCAGTTCCGTGATACCTACAGCATCATAACCACGCTGATGAAACAGCGCTTTAGCCGTCTGCACGCCGGACTCTCTGTCAAATACCCGCCTGGGTGCTTTTATTGTTTTTTCGGTATAGCTCATAGGTTTTTTTCCGTTGCATCAGAAATATTTCTGACTGCCATCTTAAAACTTATTTGTAGTGATCGCTATAAGAAATTAGTGACAACCTGTTCAGGGTTACATATAGTGACCACTACAAAAACCAAAATGGTGCAATTATGAATCAGATATTTAAGAGAAAGGTCGCCGTCATCACAGGTGGCGGAAGCGGCATTGGTCTGGCTATAGCGAAAAGGATGAGCGATGAAGGCGCAGATATAATTATCACTGGCCGGAATGCAGAAACCCTTCAGGAGGCGGTAAAGGTTCTGGGGAAAAATGTAAAAGGGATTGTTGCTGACGTCAGCAGTAAGGTTAGTCTTGATGCGCTTTATGAACAGGTTAAAGCGGAATTCGGCCACATTGATATTCTTGTCGCTAATGCCGGCGGTGGGGTGCATGCGCCGCTTGGTGAAATCACTGAAAAACAGATTCACGACCAGTTTGCCACAAATGTTAAAGGCGTCGTGTTGACTGTTCAGCAGGCTTTGCCCCTGCTTGGAAAGGGTTCAAGCGTGATTATCATTGGCTCGACGGCGTCAGCAGACCCGGGACCCACCATGAGTATTTATGGTGCGACCAAAGCCGCAGTCAGAAACATGGTGAGAAGCTGGATTACAGAGCTGCACGGTTCGGGTATACGCATAAACATTGTCAGCCCGGGTCCTGTGAATACAGCGTCGCTCAGAGCCGCATTTGGCGATAATGCCGAAGAGGGGATCGCCTTCCTCACCGCTAAAAGTCCGCTGGGGCGTATCGGTGAGCCGGAAGAAATAGCCTCTGTTGTTTCATTCCTGGCCAGTGACGCATCAAGTTATGTGAATGGTATAGAGCTGTTCGCTGACGGGGGCGCCTCTCAGACCTGACAGATGATCGGTGCGTTCATTTAACACAAAATGACTCTTGCTCACCCGTTTGTGTTGGCCCAGAACGCAGATGTCCGCTTCTGGCACAAAGCAGACATTGTAGCTGAAGTGTTAATCACAGGCAGTCCTGCCGAGTAATGAATGAACCTTGCCGCGACAGACTGATGCTGACAGTTTTTTATGGGTACCTCTCAGACACCGACTTTGAATAGTTCCGGAAAAGGACGCGTTTATCTGATATCCCTGCAGTAATAAGACAACAGATTCGTTAAGAACTTCTTACTGACAGATTCCTGGAAATAGCCACTACAGATTGCAATGGTCAGAGACAGCAGCCCGCCCGTTCAGGGGCGGACAGTGTATTAACTGTAACAGCCTGTCGCAGCAGACAGCATCACGTGTCAGCGCGGGATGACTGCGCAGCGCATAAAATTATCCAGTACCGTAATCATACGCCCTACTGCCAGCAGGTCAGCAGTCAGCAGCAGGTCCGTCCGTATCAGCCTGTCCATAAGTATACGGTCGTTCATCTGCGCCTGAATTTTTTCGTACAGGGCCATGAGGTGTACCCAGTTGTTGGCGAACGTGTCGACCGTCAGGTACTCCCCCTCGCTTAGCTGGCTCAGCAGGACATCAACATCCGCTTTCAGATCGGCAATGCTGGGCATAATGTCTGCTGCGCTGACAGGGTTTGCTCCATCAGCGTGCGTCATATACGAAAAGTTTCCACAACGCCGCGCAGCTCCCGGGCCTGAGCCGACAGTGACTGTGAAGCTGTAGAGGACTCCTCAACCAGGGCGGCGTTACTCTGCGTTACCCCGTCCATCTGGCTCACGGCAATGCTGACCTGAGAGATACCCTGCATCTGTTCGTTTGAAGACAGTGAGAGGTTGTCCATGGTGTCGGCCAGTTCGCCCACCATGCTGACAATCTTAAGGATACTGTCTCCGGTGCCGGTAGCCACCGCCACGCCACCTTCCACCTGGTTCACGGTCTGTTCTATCAGAAGCTTAATATCACGGGCTGCGGTAGCGCTGCGCTGCGCCAGCGTCCTGACCTCGCCAGCCACGACAGCAAAC
>Ga0213820_1000539_pt1 | contig 24922 bp, 21 predicted proteins | sample MC6MC0910MG_FD_179889 | JGI IMG/M metagenome (GOLD analysis project Ga0213820, IMG submission 179889) | Enriched soil aggregate microbial communities from Iowa State University, Ames, United States - MC6-MC0910-MG | ecosystem: Environmental > Terrestrial > Soil > Unclassified | place: USA: Iowa... | reverse complement strand
TCGCATTTTTGAATGATATTTAGGCAAAAACCGCTCGGTATCTACACCGGAATAGATGGTCCTTATCTTGGAAGATGCTTCTGGATAAAGAGTCCGAATGACATTCCCTACATAGTCACTTATGGTGACAATATTTGAAACTTCTTCCAAAACCGCCTTTGCATCAACGGGATTAATTTTATCTACATTAAACATATCATTGTGCATACTCAACGAGATTTTTGATAGAGGTGCTACACTGCGGACTGGCATTACAAGTCGAGGGCGATTAAAAATGTGGATAAGATCAAAATGATTGTTTTTAACAAAGCGTACAATCTCTTCTTGGTATAAATCAAAAACTTTCCCGGGAACACGTACATATTCAATTCCATCTTTAGTTTCTTTGTCAGGGAGTGATGGATCACTAATCCCGATAACTGTAATGTTATGGAATGCACGTAAATGCGGGAGAGTCCCTGAAATATACGTTTGGATAGCTCCCCCTAAAACAGGAGGAACTGGAAGCTTTTCTGTACAAACCATTAATACTTTCATATTTTCCTACTTCCTCCAGTCATTTTGAATTTCTTTTAACACGGGCCATTTCGTTTGATCCGTGTCAACAATTGTTGTAATTAATTGCGTTGTTATTTCATTTAGAAAAAGTTCCGGTTCATACAGGACTTCTTTTATATTTTTATAAAATTCATTTGGAAGTGAAAAATCAATCATTAATAGTTCATATAGTTCAGGTGTTATTGGATTCGCTCCATGGTATGCTTTTATCATTTCTCGTACCCATGTCACATCCCATTTATATAAATCAGCCATCGTTCCAGAAATTAATTTACGTAAATCACGAATTGGAAGATCGTAGGCAACACCATCTAGGTCAATAATCCACATACCTTTTGGTCCCATTTGACCATTTGACCAACCATAGTCTTGGTGTACCAGTCCCCAGTTTTGATTTCCTTTTTCCACTAGAGACCAATAACTAGATTGATGAATTTGTTCTATACTTTTTCTAGCTTGTTCTTGAAATTGATCGACCACACCCAATAAATGTGGACTCGCAGGCATCTCCTCATAGGCTTTAGCAATGTTTCGGAACCAATCCATTTTGATCATGATTTTTTCATAGCTCTTTGGCCATTTGGTCAATCTCGAAGCAACTTCAGCTTGACTTGGAGGAGTATATCCCTTACTTAAACGATGAAATTCACCAAGTGCGTAACAAAGCTGTTTGGCGCCTTCTAAATCTTTCGTGACAGGTACTAATGGTTCAATCCATTCAGCAACAAACCATAGTTTTTCGCCGGCTTCGACAAACTCTTGTCCATTCTTCGTTTTGACGATACCTGGTACCCTTGCACCTTGAACTTCTACTAAGTATTTTTGAGCACCAAGGCTAAACATACTTCTTGTTATTCTTCGGTGCAGCAGTTTAAAACTTTTTGGTCCTGAATTGGTTTCAAGTTTCCAAATAGCACCACCTTTGTCTGGCTTTGTTGTCACGACTTGCATACTCTTCACTTGAAAAGTGTAACTTTTCAAAACCTCATGGGCCATTGTAACAATATACTCAGGAACAAAAAATTCATGAGTAAGTTCATCCACTTCCCATGGCACAATCGCTTGATTATTCAAAATATCCCTCCTACATTTTGGAACCGTCCAAAATTCACATTTCTAGATCGAAATGAAACACTTTGGAAAAATTTGTTTTTTCACATCCATAAAATAGAGTACCTTATTTAATAATATGAACTAGTACAAGTAAAGTGAGGGCTAATAAACTGAAAACTCCTCTTTTGAGAGGCCTATAAAGCGGAGTTACAGGCGAAGTTGCACGAATGGGATCGTTCAAGCTACAAAGAAAAGAAGAGGGGGGAGGTGAACAAGCACCCAGCAACATGTACTTTAATGAAGTTTGAAAACTATTTATTCAGGAGATTTATTGTAAATAACGTTTGCAAGTTATTTGTATTATTTGTTTCTATCCTCGAACATTATTGTTTCTTTTTACATAATATATTTCAACGATTGTAAGACAAGGAGGGATTACGATTAATACAATTACTCGTCGTGTATTCGTCACTGGCTGTGCCGGCTTCATTGGATTTCATCTTTCTCAGCGCTTATTAGAGGAAGGGATCATAGTGCTAGGAATTGATAATATTAATGATTATTATGATACTGCCTTAAAAACGGACAGGTTATCAATATTAAAACAGTATCAAAATTTTCGATTTGTAAGAGGCTCAATTGAAAACCAAGAATTAATGGAAAGTCTCTTTGAAGAGCATGATATCGACATTGTCGTTCATTTAGCAGCTCAGCCAGGTGTAAGATACAGCCTGACGAATCCTCATGCCTATATTCAATCCAATCTTGTTGGCTTTGCAACAATTCTAGAATGCTGTAAAAAACAGCAAATCAAACATCTCCTATATGCATCATCAAGTTCAGTGTATGGAAATAATAAAAAATCACCCTCTTCGGTTAGTGATCGCGTAGATCAGCCGATTAGTTTATATGCTGCAACGAAAAAAGCCAATGAGTTAATGGCTTATACGTATAGTCATATCTATAAACTTCCTACAACAGGATTGCGCTTTTTTACCGTTTACGGGCCTTGGGGCAGGCCGGATATGGCCGCAATGACTTTTTCAAATGCTATTATCGCTCAACAGCCAATCGAGGTATACAACTATGGATTGATGAAAAGAGATTTTACTTATATTGATGATGTCATAGAATCTATATTTTGTTTAATAAAAAAAGAGCCGCCTTCTGAAGCAGCTTCTTTCCATAAAATCTATAATATTGGGAATCATCAACCTGTTGAATTAAATACTTTCATCCAATTGCTTGAAAAGCAACTAGGTAAAAAGGCAGTATTGAAATTACTGCCATTGCAGCCTGGTGAGGTTCTAGAAACCTTTGCCGATATCGAAGAACTAGCAAATGATATTAACTATAAACCAACAACCTCGATCGAAGAAGGAATTACCAAGTTTGCCAAGTGGTTTAAATGGTACAAAAAACTCCCGTAAACATCCTTATATGTTCAATTAGATAGGACAACCCTGATGATGAAATATACCAACCATGAGAATAAGGAAGCATCTCTCATTCCTCCCGCTTTTAAGAAATCCCGTCGATTCATGCCATTTTTAGATGTTTGGTTATCCATAAAGTAATGATTCCTCCTCATCAATGTAAAACCACTAATCGAACCATCTTTCCCCCTTCAAACAAAAATAAGAGTGGATTATAGGTATCTGCTTCAGCAGCAACTCCTACAATCCACTCTTCGTTTATTGAATAAAATCATGAAACTGATTTACTTATGATACGCTCCCTGTCTAATGAAGTTTTTAATGCAAAACTAATACAATCAACGGTTAATCTGTTGAACTCTGTCTAAAATGCTTGATAGAGTTTGGTTTAAATTCTCCAATTCCCTTAAGTCCATAGACAGATTTTCCAGTAATTTAGAAGGAATACATTGAGCTTTGTCTTTAAGTTCTTTGCCTTTTGTTGTCAATGAAATGATTACCGTTCTTTCATCCTCTAATGATCTCCGGCGTTCAATCAGACCATTGCCTTCCATTCGCTTTAGCATAGGTGATAATGTTCCCGAATCTAAAAATAACTTTTGCCCAAGCTCTTTTACAGTCACCGATTCTTTCTCCCAAAGGACCAATAATACTAAATATTGAGGATAAGTTACGTCTAACTCTTCTAATAAATTTCTGTATAATTTAGTGATTTCCCGTTCGGCTGAGTAAATCTTAAAACAAATTTGGTTCTCAAGTTTTAATACATTATTTTCCATTTCCTTGTCCTTTCTTTATTCATTAGTACCATTATAATATAATCTTTTAACTCATAATTAAATTTTACACAATTTAGTTGTTGACTTCAAAACATTTTAAGGTTAATATAATTTTATAAATATTAATTGTGCGCAATTTAATTTTATAAAATTATATTACGGAGTGATATACCATGGAATTATTGTACACCGCAAGTGCTACAGCAGAAGGTGGTAGAGCAGGAAAAGTAACAAGCAGTGATGGAACGTTAAATTTAGCACTTTCAATGCCGAAATCATTAGGTGGTCAAGGAAAAGAAAATGCAACGAATCCTGAGCAATTATTCGCTGCCGGCTATGCAGCCTGCTTCGATAGTGCGCTAAATTTGGTCGCACGACAAGCGAGAAAACGAATTGACTCTAAAGTTACGGCGGAAGTTTCAATTGGAAAAGATCAGGATATCGGATTCAAATTAGCTGCGGTCTTAAACGTGTCTATACAAGGGGTAACATTGGCAGAGGCCGAGGAATTAGTTGAGAAAGCTCATGGTGTTTGTCCTTACTCTAAAGCAACAAAAGGGAATATCGATGTTTTATTGACAACGAATGTAATTTAAAATCTTTTAAAATAAACGTCCAAAAGCGGAATTTATTGTTAAATAGAAAAGAGGCAAGCTCACCTAAAAAGAATGAGTAAGCCTCTTTCTTTTTGTAAATTACCATTTTTTTCATTTTTTCTTCGAGGTTTACACCGTTTTATCGGCCCATTTGGATTATTTGTATAATAACATCCTTTACTTATGATACGGTTCACCGTACCATAACTAAATGAGGTAATGCATTATCGTAAATTTCTCAATAAGCTGGGTATGTACTTTCATTTATTAAATGAAAGGCCTCATTGTTTCTTTAAGTAATGAAACAGAATGATTAAATTGTTCTTTTTCCTTTTCATTCAGATCAATTTCGACTACTTCTCGGATGCCGGCACGATTAATTACAGCTGGTACTCCAATATAAACATCATTTTGTCCGTACTCTCCGTTTAGATAGGCAGATACTGTCAGGATGCTATTCTCATTATTAAGGATTGCTTTTGTAATCCTAACAAGGGACATTCCTATTCCATAGTATGTTGCCCCTTTTCGCTCAATGATTTGATAGGCAGCATCACGGACGTTTACAAAAATTCCTTCTAAACATTCTTTTTTGAGTTCTCCCTTTCTTTCCAAAACAGTATCCAGATGCTCAATTCCAATCATAGCATGACTCCAAACAGGGAGCTCTGTATCTCCATGTTCACCAATGATGGCGGCATGAACATTTCTTGTATCTACGTTGAAATATTTCCCTAGAGCAAACCTTAGACGTGCAGAGTCTAACACCGTTCCAGAACCGATTACACGTTCTTTTGGTAATCCTGATTCTTTCCAAGTTACATAGGTTAAGATATCCACTGGATTTGTTGCCACTAAGAATATTCCATTAAATCCATTTTCCATTATGCTTTTTATTATTTGCTTAAATATTTTTGTATTTTTTTCAACTAAATCCAATCGAGTTTCACCGGGCTTTTGGGCCAATCCCGCAGTGATGACCACTAAGTCAGCACTTCCACAGTCTTGATATGAACCGCTCCATACGTTTACTGGTGAAGGAGCGAACGGCATGCCGTGATTAAGATCCATTGCCTCGCCTTCTGATTTTTTTTCATTTACATCAATTAAGACTATTTCCTCAACAACTCCCTGATTGATCAATGAATATACATAACTGCAACCTACAGCACCTGTTCCAACTAGTACAACGCGATTTACTTTTTCTTTATCCATGATGGTCGATCTCCCTTCGAATGAAAAAAATTAAAATAGTAACCAGCTGATAATTCCAATTACAACAAGTAAACATAAGCTATATTTAATTGTTACTTTAAATAATTCACTCTCTTTTCCTGCTAATCCAACTGCTGCTGCAGCAACAGCGATAGATTGAGGTGAAATCATTTTAGCCATAGTACCGCCCATTACGTTGACCGCAACCATCGATTCAGGTGCTATGCCAATTTGAGAAGCGGTGACAGATTGAAGTGGAGCAAATAAGGAACCGCTGTTTACAACAGAGCCTGTTAAAAAAACTCCCAGCCACCCTAACACTGGGGAGAATAATGGAAATAATGCGCCTGTGGAAGCAAATGCTAAACCAAGTGTTGATGACATACCTGAGTAAGTACAAATATAAGCAAAGGCAAGTACACTGCAAATTGTTAGGACTGGGGAGAATAATTCTTTTGCAGTTTCTTTTGAACTATCCCACAGCAGCTTACTGCTGCAGCGAAAGAGAATGCTTGCGACTATAATCGTAAGGACAATTGCTGTTGTAGTAGATGAAAATAAATCTAATTTAAATACTGCTGCATATGGTGTATCTTTCGGTACTATTGGTGCATGCTTTATGACTATGTTGTTTAAGCCAGGAATTGGCAGCAATAACACTAACTTTTCTAAAGGACCGCCTGGGATAAATAAATTTTTAAAAAAGGATAAATTAAAAAACGTAACACAAATAGTTAGAAATACAAATGGCAGCCAAGCATATGCAATTTTCCCTAAAGAATACTTAACCTGTTTATCTACTTTGTTCTCATTACTTATACGGAATATCTCTTTTGGTTTCCATATTTGTAAAAATACCGAAAGTGCTACTAGGCTTACAATTGCCGCAAAGATGTCTGCAAGTTCAGCACCTAGGAAAAACAGAACAATTGCCTGAGTAAGTCCAAATGAAACCCCGCTGACTAAAACTGCTGGGAACGTTTGTCTAATCCCTTTCATCCCATCAATGATAAATATTAATAAGAATGCTACTAGAACACTTAATATTGGAAGGACAAATGCTGTATATCTTCCAACAGCAAGACTATCTAAACCTGTAAGTAATGAGGGGACAGTTACAGGAATGCCCATTGCTCCATATGCACCACCTGCAATGTTTGCAATCAAACAAAGGCTGGCTGCATATATCGGACTAAATCCAAGTCCTACTAAAATGGCTGCTGTTATCGCAACTGGTGCTCCGAATCCTGCAGCTCCTTCCAAAAATGCACCGAATGAGAATGCTACAATGAGAACTTGCAATCGTTGATCGGCTGTAATAAAAGATATACTATTTTCTATAATTGTAAATTTGCCTGTTTTTACTGTGATTTTATAAAGGAAAATGGCAGCAAATACAATCGATGCTACCGGCCATATACCGGATAAAACTCCAAAGATGGCAGACATCAAAACTAATATAGCAGGCATTTTGTAGATAAAGACTGCAACAAGTCCTGCAACAAGTATGCTGTAGAGTCCTGCAATATAGCCTTTTAATTTAAGAACTGTCAGCATTACAATAAAAAAGATTATAGGAATGGCTGCTATAATAGCTGAAAACCAAATGTTATTCAATGGATTATAAACTTGCTCCCATACATTCATGCTGTTCAACTCCTAGGTAATTGTAAATCGCATTTATTTTTAACCACTATTGCAAACCCTATGCTTCAAATTCTGAAAAATTATATTTGCTCTATTACTAATGTTTTTACTTTGTTAAGTTAACAACAAACAAGCAATTGTAATACATAGCCCACTCTCAATAGCCGTCATTGAATAGGGTCGCCAATTTAATCAGAAGTAACAAGGAATAATGCTCATAATAATGGCTAAATTAATAAAAATTGGATTAAACCTAGGTGGAGCAGAATGATGGATCTTTTAAGAAAATTGTTTTCGAACAACCGGACAGAAAAAAAAACACATACGGAAATGAATGTTTTTTCTTCTTTAGATAAAAATATAGAATTCATTGAAAACCAGTTGTTTCATTCAAGCGATCTGAAATGGCGCAGCATTAGGTTTAATCAATTGGAGGGTCTCATTGTCTTTTTTGAATCCTTGACTGATCAACAAAGAATTCAAAATGAAATCATCCAGCCTATAGAAGAAAAAAGAGAAGGAACCGTGGATAAAGTCATTACTTCTTTGGAGATTACGAAAAAATCGGATCTGGGCGAGGTGCCCCATGCCTTAATCCAAGGAAAATGCGTATTGTTATTCGAAGGTATAGTAGAAGTTTATGTTGTCGATGTAACTGCAGTTTATAAACGAAGTATCTTGGAGCCAGAGAACGAAGGGGTTATTCGCGGTGCTCATGATGGTTTTATAGAGCACCTCCTGACGAATCTTTATCTAGTTCGAAATCGCCTTATGAATCCGAATCTGGTCGTTCGTTATTACCAGATTGGAAAGGCAACCAATACAAAATTAGCTCTTCTCTATATGCAGGACCTGGCGAATTCGGATCTTGTTAAAGAAGTGGATCATAGAATTAGTTCCATTACGATGGATACCATTTTCTCGCCCGGATTCATTACCGAATTAATTGAAGATAACCCATATTCTCTATTTCCGCAAATCTTATTTACGGAAAGACCGGATCGGGTGGTAGCTCATCTCATGGAAGGCCGTGTAGCTATTTTATCTGATGGAGACCCATCTGCACTGATTTTACCGGTGACTTTCTTTTCCTTTTATCAAAGCCCGGATGATTATCACCGAAAGTGGATGGTCGGATCGTTTATTCGAATGCTTCGGTTGATGAGTTTTATTATCGCATCTTTAATACCTGCTTTATATATTGCGATTATTGGCTTTCACCCTGAAATCCTTCCAGAAAATTTGATTTTATCAGTAAAAAGCAGTATAGACAGGGTTCCATTTCCACCTATTGTGGAGGCTTTAATTATGCAGCTTACCTTAGAAGTACTACGTGAAGCAGGAGTTCGTTTGCCGAGTCGAGTAGGTCAAACCATCGGCATTGTTGGTGGCTTGGTCATCGGTGAATCGGTCGTGCGAGCTGGATTGATTTCCTATCCCATGGTTATCGTCGTCGCCTTAACGGCTATTTCTTCTTTTGTCGCACCATCTAATGAAATAAGTTTAACAACACGTATTTTGGGCTTCCCGCTCATGGTCCTTTCTGCGATGTTCGGTTTAATCGGGATTATGTTTGGCATGCTATTCATCTTAATTCACTTATGTAAATTAGAGTCCTTTGGTACAGCTTATTTTGCGCCTGTCATGCCTCTTCGAATGAAAGATTTGAAGGATACATTTATACGTTTTCCTATCTGGAGTTTAAATCAACGCCCCCATGATCCGCATCCGAAAAGGCTTAATCAAGAAAGAAATTCAAGGGAGTGGGAACAGGATGATCCCGGAAAAGAGTAGAATTAGCCAAGGGCAGTTCATGTTTATTGTTGTACAGGCCCAAGTGGGGGTTGGAATTTTATCGCTTCCTAATAAAGTGCAAGCAATTGCCAAGGGGGGAGGATGGATTTCTGTTTTAATCGCCGGATTGGTCATACAGGTCATTATTTTAATTCTGTGGGCTCTTTGCAAACAATTTCCATCCGATACGATATACAGTTTCTTACCAAAGATTACCGGTAAATTTCTTGGTAATCTGCTTTGCTTTGCTTATATTGGCTATTTTCTGCTTTCTGGAGGAACGGTTCTAGCCAAATTTGCCGATGTCATAGAAAGGTGGGTGCTGCAAGAAACGCCTAGATGGGCATTATTAATTCTCACCCTTCTCACCTGTATGTATTTGGCTATAGAAAACCTTCGAGTGATTGCCAGACTGTTTGTCATTTCTTCGTTAACAATCATTGTGATGGTGGTATTAACCTTGATGGGTTATGTCAATGTGAACTTCAGTTATATTTTTCCTATAACTGAAGCAGGATGGGGGAAAATCGTCAAAGGAGCGACTGAAGCATTGTTTCCTTTAGTTGGGTATGAAATTATATTGGTAATTTACCCATTTATTGAAGGGAAAAGCGGAGGGAAATTAAAGGCAGCTTCTTTAGGGAATATGATGATTACACTTTTTTACGCATTTGAAGTGTTTACCTGTTTAATCATTTTCAGCCCGGCTGTCATGCCTCAGGTCTCGGAACCTCTCCTTTACATGCTGAAAGGCTTTTCTTTTCAGCTCATTCAACGGATCGATTTGATTTTTTTATCGGTATGGGTCTTTGTTGTTAGCACTGCCATGGTCTCTTGGATATACATGGCAACGGTTGGATTGGGTCGTTTTTTTCACCGGGGCGAACATAAAAAGGCTGTCCCCTATGCCATGTTCATACTCTTTATTCTGGCCATGATGGCTCAAGATCCATCGATCAGTGATTTCTTCGATCGAATGCTTAGGATTGGTCATTATACTTTTGTGGTTGGGCTTCCTTTGATCCTGCTTTGTTTTACGTACTTGATTAGAAAAAGGAGGACGTAAACCAGATGAAAAGGATCTACTGCTTATGCGCTGTTATTTTCATCCTCCTATTCATGACTGGATGTTGGGACCAAGATCTTTTAAAGAATGCTCGTTTGATTTATGGAGAAGGGTTTGATCTGGCGCCGAATGGAAAGCTTCTATCCACCTTTGTCATACGGGACGTGCCTGCTAGCGAACAGCAGAGTCCTAAAAACGATATTATTTTCACAGAGGGCAATACGACAAGGGAAGCCCGGGATAATGCAGACGATCAGATATCACGGCATCTTCGTGCTTATAAAAATCGAATTATACTCATTGGAGAAGAAATGGCAAAACAAGATCTTTATCCAATCCTCGATATTTTTTACCGCGATCCCAAAAGTGCCTTAAACGCCAGGATCGGAGTGACGAAAGGGAAGGCGGCAGATATATTTTCCCTTAAAAAAGTTGGGAATGTCTTGATTGCAGAAGAAATTGATGAATTAATCAAGAGCAAAGAAGAGACTACAACAGTTCCCAAGGTGACCGCTGAAAAGATTTACCCTATTATGATGGATCCTGGAGAAGATTTTGTTCTTCCATACCTTGTGGAAAAAGGGGGACGTGTGGATGTTTCCAGTGTTGCCATGTTTCATAACCATCAATTTACAGGCATACTAAGGCCAGATGAATCGATAATGTATTTATTGTTGAAAGACAAAAAAGGGAAAGCGGCGAGATTCACCAGAAAAATAAATATCCGGAATGGTCATCAAAACAGTTATGACTTTTTGACCTTTAATGTAGCTAAATCAGAACAAAAAATGAAAGTACTGATTCAACCGGGCAATCAAGTTACGGTTAAGCTGGATTTAAAATGGAAAGTAAATATTATTGAATATCCGAAAGATCGCTTAAATGAGAAAAAAATGGTCGCGCAATTAAACAAGTATCTTTCTAAAGAGATGACTGACTTGGCAAAAGATACACTTAGAAAAATGCAAAAAGCCCGTTGCGATGGATTAGGTATCGGCAGACAACTCATGGCGTTCCATCCCAGCATTTGGAAGACACAGAAGGAAGGCTGGGATAGCAATTATCAAAAAGTGCATTTTGCTCCTGTGATTCAAGTAGAAATTACGAAGAATGGGATAATAAACTAACCTATTGAAAGATCACTTATCGGTAAAAAAATTTTTTTCTCTATTTAAAAGCTATAAAACGAATGGCCGGGTCATTTAATGACCCCGGCCACCAAATTTAGGATGAGGCCTTCTCCTTCTAGGGGAAGAGTTCCTGCCTGCCTGCAAAATTGTCATTAAGCTGCCGCTGACCATCATAATCATGCCAGCCAAATCATTCACTGCGAAAATTTGGGCACCGGAAATTAATAAACCTGTCCCAAAAAGAGCGAATACAATTTTTCTTGTTTGGAAGGCTTGCTGTTCCAGGAATTTTTTTTCGATTGCTTTAGAGGGCTGCATGCGTATTTCACCGGATTCAAGCTGGTCAACAAGGTGGAGCACTTTTCGGGACGCAGGAATGAATTTTAAGACCGTATTCTTTACTTGATCAAGCACCGTCTCTTTTGCAGGGTTACCTTCTCCACTGCTCATAACATTCTCTATATACGGCTTTGTATTCGTAACTATGTCAAAATCGGCTCAACATTTGGACCTTTTAATCTTTATCAGAAAATTCTAGGACATATTACCCGTTTTTACTCTACGAGGTTTGAGAAAGTTCATAGGTTTAAATAAATTTCCTCAATATTCCCCCTATTCCAAAAGAAAGACACTTTACTAAAAATTAAATTCCGATAAATTTTTTAACATCTTTCCCTAAAAAAACCAAAAACTTTCGTGAAAAAATGCTTATTCTACATTTCTTTGTATTAATAATAAGTCTATCGATCTAGCGAAAATCCCCCAATTTACTTTGTTTTATGGTGTATTTACAATTTTGAATTGTATTTAATTACTCTTGCTATGGTAATAGTCAGACTAAAACATCAGGTAAAATTGGGGCTGTTAATTTCATTTAATATCTCTATTTAACGACAATACATAACTATTAATCTCTTAAACATAGTAGATTTTAATTTAAATACAGATAACTAATAAAAAGGGGAGACATTAATGAAAAGGGGAAAAATGAAGGCATTTAAAATAATGACAACAGCAGCTTTAACATCATTGATTTTTTCATCATTTACAGTTCTAGCAGAAAACAATGACACATCACCCCAATCTCAAACGATTGAAGAAAGTGTGGATCAAGGAAGGCAATTATTTTTTAATAGGGATAAAATCGAAACAGGTCAAGATGATCCTCTTTATAAAGACGTTAAAAAAGAAGGTTTGACTAAAGCATATAAACCGAATGATACTGTTCGTTTAATCGTAGAAGTTGAACAACCAACAGCTACTGACCTTTCTCCAAAAAACAAAAAATCTTTATTCAAGAAAAAACAAGACAAAGTATTTGAAGAAATCTCAAAGAAAAATAAGTCTAAATCAAATTCTCCTTCTAAAGTAAAACAACGCTTTTTTGAAGGATTTAACGGATTTAGTGTAGAAACAGAGTATCAAAATTTGAAGGAGATTCAATCCAATCCTGGTGTACTTAACGTACATATTGCAAGAACATACAATGAAACAATGGCAGCAAGTAAAGAATTAGTACAAGCTCAAAAAGTATGGGAACAATATGGTTATAAAGGGGACGGATTAGTAGTAGCGATCGTTGATTCCGGGATTGATTATACGCACAAAGATATGAAACTATCAGATACTGCCAAAGCGAAAGAAAAATGGACTCAAGATAAAATCAATCAAAAATTTGCAGAGACAGACGTAAACGAAATTTGGTATTCCGATAAAGTCCCAACAGGATATGATTGGGCAGACAATGATACAAATGTCATTCCTGGAGCAAAAGGTAGTCCACATGGTACACACGTTGCTGGTACAGTTGGGGCAAGTGGAGACGAAACGAATGGTGGAGTTGAGGGAATTGCACCAGGTGTTCAGCTATTAGCTGAAAAGGTATTTTCAGATAATGGTGGTGGAGCCTATGAGGATGATATTATTGCAGGTATTGAGCATGCAGTAACAATGGATGCAGATGTTATTAATATGAGTTTAGGTGTTGATGCAGGCTTTGTAGGGGAAGAAAATGATCCTATTCAAAAAGCCATCCGAGCTGCAACAGAACATGGTACCCTTGTTGTTGTGGCAGCCGGTAATTCAGCCTACAGCACAAAAAATAATATAATTGCCTCTTCTTTAAAGCCATATGCAGATAATCCTGATATCGGAACAGTTGGTGCACCATCTGTAAGTCCATATGCATTATCGGTCGCTTCCTATGAAAATACTAAATTACATTTAACTAAACTAGCTGAAGTAAATGGTCTATCCATCCCATTCAAGGATCAAACGCAATTCCCAGCATCGTATAATTTTAAACTGTCTAAGAATCTTTCACCAACTGAAAGCTATGATATGGTTTACGTAGGGGAAGGAAAGAATGCAGCTGATTATCCAAAAGGCAAAACTGGTTACATTGCAGTAGTGAAACTATTAAATTCATATAGTACTGTATCATCTATTCAGTGGACAGCTAAGAGTGCGGGAGCAAAAGCAATTATTATGATACCACCTGCAGTATGGACAGATTATCCTACTCTACCAGTAACGCCAACTGCAGTACCTACTGCTTCAACAAGTAAATCTTTAGGTGAAGTATTGCTAAATAAAATGAGCAGTCTGCCAAGTGGTCAATATTTAAGCATGAAATTTGCAGGCGATACTTGGGTAGATAACCCAGCTAAGGACACGATGTCCTATTTTTCATCCATCGGTACTCCACATACGTTAGATTTTAAACCGGAAATTTCGGCCCCTGGTGGAAATATTTTTTCAACTGTGCCAGGAAATGATTATGAAGTTATGAGCGGTACATCCATGGCAACTCCACATGTTGCAGGCGGTTCAGCATTGTTATTGCAGGCACTTTATCAAAAAGGGTTGCCACATTCAGAAAATACGGTTTTAAAAGCCAAACTTGCTTTAATGAATACAGCTAAAATTGTCATGGATCCAAGAACAAATGGAGAAGTTCCTTATTCACCACGTGTACAAGGGTCTGGGTTAATGCAAATTCAAAATGCAAGTAATACGCCAGTCATTGTTACAAGTAGAAACACACCTTTAGAACAAGCTGGTGCGGTTGCTTTAAAGAAAATCGGTCAACATACAAGTTTTAAATTAAACATGGAAGCATTCGATACTCCTAAGGGTAAAAATAATAGTGAGGATATTGAATACAATGTTTATGTAGATGTATTGAAAGATAAGACTGAAATGAAGGAATTTGATTTAGACAGTGATGGTATATTGGATTCCAAAGAGTATTTAACATTAACTAGTGAACGTATTAATGGTGCCACTGTAACTGTAAATGATAAAAAAGTAACAGACAAAGCAGGAGCATTAGTTAAAATCAAACCGGGTCAAACAAAAATGCTGACAGTTAATGTATCTTTACCAGATTCCTTGAAGAAAAATAGTTTTGTAGAAGGATATGTCCGTCTAGTCCCGGTAGCTAAAGACCAGGATAAAGCAGTTCCTTTAACTGTTCCTTATATGGGCTTCTATGGAAAATGGGATGAACCACGAAATATCGATCTTCCAGCATGGGAGAAGGATGCATTTTTAGGGTATACAGCACTCTGGGATGATAATTCAGAAAGATATCCGTTGGGATATGATCCGTATACTGGAAGATTTGATCTAAACCATATCGCATACTCGTCAAACTATGTTCTAAATGGTATCTATTCGTCATTTACAGGCTTCCGTAATTTACAAAAAGCTGAAATGTATATCGAAGATTCATCTGGTAATCTCATTAAAAATTTAGGTAATTTCAGTGAATATACTGGACAACCATGGAAATTTAGTAAAAATATTATGGCATATGGGGATGTAAAGTATAACGGTTATCAATGGGATATGAAAGACAAATCCGGACAATTTGTTCCTGATGGTGTATACCAATATGTTATAAAAACAACATTAGATTATACAAACGCAAAACCACAGATTGTTAAAATGCCAATTACAGTAGATTCCGTTGCTCCAAAGGTTTCAGATATTAAAGTAACGCCAAAGAACGGACAATATGAAGTTTCCTTTAATGCGGAAGATAATGCAAGTGACTATAATTCTGCAGTTATTTTTGTTAATGGACAATATTATGAAACAAATCTTGAGCAAAAATCTATTATGGTTAAAACAGAGCCGAAAGGTATTGTCATTTTAGCTATCGATTATGCAGGAAATATATCTTGGAATACTTGGGGAGATCAAAGCTATAATAAACAAGGTACGGTCATTCAAACGATTGGTGTAACTCCGACTACTGGTGTTAACCAAACCAAACCAGCAAAAATTTCTGCCTGGGCTTATAACAGAGTAGACTGGACGATTAATGTTAAAGATGCAAGTGGAAAGATTGTCGATTCGTTTGAAGTGAAAAATGAACATACACTGAAAACACAATGGGCACCTAAAACGGAGCTTCCGAATGGCACGTATACGATTACAGCAGATATCGTTACAAAAGACGGTTTTAAAGTAACAACAACGCCTAAACAAGTAACTGTTCAACAACCATAAATAATTCATTTTGAATATGAAAAAGCTATCTTTCCTATTTATTTTAGGAATTGGATAGCTTTTTCTTTTGCGGCAAGGGATCCTGTCCCCTTGTCCTATTTTAGTTTGTTTTACACTTCTCAAACTGCGCCTTCCTATCACTATGAAGTGACTATAGCCAAAAAAAGACAAGTTCAATTTAGTTTGCTCACTATTTCACTTACTTTAATTACATAATTTTCATTAGTTACACATTATTCTTTTATGGCATAAAAAAAAGTATGATCGATTTGTAAGAAATAGCCGGCTAAGACGTTCTTCATCACAATATGTGAAAAGTTTCACAAACCACTTTCTTGGAGGAACATTCTATGAAACTATTTGAAATAATCCAAACAACCATAACAAACATGGACATTGTTAGTTCTATTACATCAACGATCTTTATTATTTTGTTAGGTTTCTTCTGCCGTAAAAAAGGCATCTTTAATGAAAACGTAGGAAAGATGCTATCAAAGGTTGTCTTAACTGTTGCACTTCCTGCTTTAGCATTTAACTCTTTTATGACAAATATTGATCAAAAATCCTTGTCTGAGGGAATGAATATTTTAATTTGGGGACTACTTATTTATGTCATTTTAATTTTTATCTCTAAACCGATGTATCTTAAATATGAAGGTAATAAACAGGATACTTTACGCGTTTTAACAATCTTTGGTTCAACTACTTTCTTTGGTATTCCGATTGTGGGTGCTATATACGGAGCTGAAGGAGTCCTTTACGCTTCCATATTCAATATTGGTTATCGTATTTTCCTATATTCATATGGTTATATCAAAATGAGTGGATTAAAAATGGAGACAAAAAACATTAAGGAAATGTTTTTAAATCCAATTGTCATTGCGACTTTTCTAGGATTGTTTATTTGGATTTTCCAAGGTTCATTACCACAAGTGACGGTTACAACTGCTGATGGGGCGGAAGCACAATTTGCTTTTCTAAGAATTGACCAGACTGCTGTTTGGCTCTTTAAACCATTGACTTATTTAGCAGGTCTTGCTTCTCCGCTCGCTTGGCTTTCTATTGGTTCAACGCTTGGGGCTGTTCAGTTTAAAACAGCCGTTTCCGACCGGACATCATGGGTATACAGCTTAAACAAAATTGTTCTTGTTCCTATTATCAATATTGTATTGTTAGCTATTCTTTCACTAACAGGCATTCTAACTATGAGCCAAATTGGCTTAGGCGTTATTGTCATTATGATGGCTGCACCAACTGCTACTGTTGCAGCTGCATATGCTATTAGTTTTGATAAAGATGCAATTCTTGCTTCTAACGCATCTTTACTTTCAACAATCACTGCAGTAATCATGATTCCAGTTTGGATCATTATTATTAATCTCATTAGTCATTTAAGTATTTTTTAATAAATCAAATTTACGAACAAAGGAGACTTAAATCATGGTACTTAAAGTAGTTTGTTACGGTGTACGAAAAAACGAAGTTGAATTCTTTCAACGACTAAATAAATATAACTATAAACTGTATTTAATAGAAGATTTATTAAATCATGAAAATGTTGATACTGCCAAGGGAATGGATGCTGTTGTTTTAAGAGGAAATTGCCTAGCAGACGAACAAAATATTAACAAAATGAAAGAGTATGGGGTTAAATATCTGTTTACGCGAACAGTAGGTTATAATCATATTGACTTACAAGCAGCCGCAGATTGTGATATGCATGTAGCAAGAGTTCCTTCATACTCTCCGAATGCTATTGCTGAGCTGTCATTAACACTTGCAATGTCTCTATTAAGACATACTGCTTACACAACAAACAGGACCGCTAATAAAGATTTTACTGTAGATGGTGTTATGTTCAGTAAAGAAATTAGAAATTGTAAAGTCGGTATTCTTGGTACTGGTAAGATTGGTTTGACTGAAGCGAAACTGTTCAAAGGACTAGGTGCTGAAGTTCTTGGATATGATTTATTCCCAACCGATGAAGCGAAAAAACATGTGACCTTTATGGAATTAGATGATTTGCTAAAAGAGAGCGATATCGTAAGCATACATGTACCTTATTTTCCTGGAAAAAATGATAAAATGATAAATGCTGATTTCATTGCAAAAATGAAGGATGGTGCCATTTTAATTAACACCGCTCGTGGCGAATTACAGGATAATGAGGCAATTCTGGAAGCTCTTCAATCACATAAACTAGAAGGCTTCGCAACAGATGTCTTTGCAAATGAAGCAAGTATTTTCTTTCAAAAATTTGATGGAAAGAAGAAAAATCTAGACCCAACAGTAAAGGCTTTAGTAGATTTGTATCCTCGTGTTCTTGTTACACCGCATGTAGGTTCAAATACTGACGAAGCACTATCTAATATGATTGAAACAAGCTTCGAAAACTTAAACGATATGATCACATTAGGCACAACACATAATGCCATTGCCTTGCCTAAAAAACGTGAGCTTGTCTTTTAGAAAACCGCTGGGGCTGGACAATTCTCAAAGTCGAAATTTATACTTTCTTAACGTACAAAAAGGATCAATTTCACCCTTCGTTATACGAGAAACGAAGGGTTGCAATAGATCCTTTTCATTTATTTAAACGACTTAATTACATGCTCGTTCTCAGGGGCAATCTGATAAACAGTAATGGGACGCCCGACTGTTAAATATTTTAGTTCTTCTCTTAGATAGCCTAGTTCATTTAAGTACACTAAATATTTTTTCGTTGAAATACGTGATAAGTCAATTAACTTTGCAATTTCTTCTGTTGAGAAATAACAAGTTTGTTCCTCTACAGCACGTAAAATCTTCTTTAATGTTAATTTAGATAATCCTTTTGGCAACGTTGAAGCTAAATCATCCTCAGAATGCAATGACGGCTTTCCATCTTTTATTAATATTTGATCCAGTGTCTCCTGATCTGCTTCCTTTAATTTGGTAGTTAATGAATAATAATGACTAAATTTCTCCATAGCAAGCTCAAATCTTTCATAGGTGAAGGGTTTAATTAAGAAATCAATGACGCCATACTCAAGCGCTTTTTTTATTGTAGGAATGTCATTTGCTGCTGTAATCATAATAATCGGTATGGAAAGCTGCTTTTGACGAACGGTTTGTAAAAATTCGATTCCTGTTTCTCCTGGTAAATAAACATCAAGTAAAATTAAATCTGGTCTATTTTTATTAAGTACATTCCATAATTCAGAAATACTCCTAACATTTGCAACTATTTTAAAACCTCCATAACGCTCAACAAATTGTTGATTGATCATGGCAACCATAGGATCATCTTCCACTATGATGACTTCAATCATTGCTATTCCTCCGTTTGTAAGGCACTTCAATCCGGAAAATACTCCCTTTTCCAAGTTTTGATTGGACGTCAACCATTCCATGATACCGGTTTACAATTGACTGCACAGCATCTAAGCCATAGCCTCTTTTTTCACCTTTAGTTGAAAATCCTCTTTCAAATATCTTTTCTAGTAATTGCTCTTCAATACCTTCGCCTGTATCTTGTATTTCACAAATGATTACTTCTTCGTCCTCATCATAGCATAAAAAGAGTCTTACTTGTTTTTTTACGGATAACGCAACCGCTTCTTTGGCATTATCTAATAACACGCCCATTGATAAAAGAAAATCATGAAGAAGCTCACCCATTGTCATATTTGGAAATTGAGAATCTGAATCTATTTTTAACTCTACACCTTGCTCTTTTAATTCACTCGATTTTCCAAGTAAGAAACCTGCAACAGCAGGGGATTTTATTTTATCCGTTACAAATCCAATTTCATGACGATAGTCAGCATTCAATACTCGAATAAAATGAGTAACATCATCATATTTCCCTAGTTCGATTAAACCTAGTATCGTATGGAGCTGATTCATAAATTTATGATTTTGTGCACGAATAGAATCTACATATTGTTCTGTCCCACTCAGCTCTCGAATAAGCTGCAGCATATCTGATTGATCCCTAATTGTGGCTACTGCTCCATAGATTTTTCCTTTTACATAAATAAGCTTAGTACTCACAATTAGCTCTAGCTGATTAACGACAATTACATGGTTGGAAATCGATTCTTCCGTTTGAAATACCTCTTTAAATAACATGGAAAAGATATCTTTAGTAAGATATCCATCCTGCATATAATCTTCCGTAAATTTTGCCTTTTCCATAACCTCAGAAAAATTATGGTTATACAGAAGAACCTTTTGATCTGGGGCAACGGCAATAATCCCTTCACAAACTGAATCTTTAATGATCTCCCGTTCTTTCATCCTTGCGGCAATTTGCTTTGGCTCAAGTCCTAATAGAGTTTTCTTTAGTTGATTAGCTAAGTACAAAGCTCCTAATAATCCGACACAAAGTCCAACGCCTAACCCAATGTAAATGTTTTTCTGAGCATTCCAAAGCTCCTGGTTAATCGTTTCCTGTACATAACCTACACAAACAATTCCAACTTGCTCCCCCTTTTCATTCCATATAGGGGTAAAAAAACGAGTACCTTCTCCCAATACACCTTTTTCTCTTGAATAGTGTTCAACACCATTACTTGATTTTCGAGCATCTTCAATATTTGAAAACGGTTTTCCTATAACACTCTTATCAGGATGTGATAAACGAATGAACTCATTATTAAGTACAACAATAAAATTCACATTTGTTTTTTCCATTACGTCCATTGTATAATCTTGAACAATAGAACTAAACGAGTCACTGCTTACTTCACTAATTACACGAGGATCCTTTGCCACTAATTTTCCAATATCTTTTAGTTTCTCTTTTACCATCTCATTTTCTCTTTGAACCACATACCTATGTAAAAGTACTGCTGATGCTACCAATGAGACGAAAACAGACAATAATACGAGCAATGTCGTCATTTTTTTCAAAGATAGTCTTGATAGCCATTTACTTTCAATCATTGTCAAAATCCCCTAAATTTTTTATGATATTTATTTTAGCAAAAGTTGTAGAACTATGTATAATGGAGAATTGTCAACAAATCGAAACCGTAATAGTGTTATCGTTTAAGATGCTAATATACGAAGCAAATTAAAAAGCTGCTATATCCGTCTGCCTATTACTGAATGGATTTATCTTAAAGAGTTTAAAAAGATGAAATATGGCAAAGGACAATACTCTCCTTATAATCTGGAAAAGTGTCCTCAACACTGCCTCTTAAAGACAAAACTCTTCTTGAAATCGGAGAAAGTGTCCCCAAGGCTGCCTTTTAAGGAGAACACTCAAAAATTTAAATAAATACCGACTCTATTTATGATACGGTTCACCGTAGATAGTCTAAATGAGGTTTTTCTGAAACGATTTAAGGCCTATCCCATTGAAACTATTTATGCTTTTTTAACAAATTCCGATTTTAATTTCATTGCTCCAAAACCTTCAATTTTGCAATCGATATTATGGTCTCCATCAACCAATCGTATATTTTTTACTCTAGTACCTTGTTTTAAAACCGATGAACTTCCTTTTACCTTAAGGTCTTTGATGACTGTGACAGTATCACCATCGTTTAATATATTTCCATGTGCATCTTTAACCGACTTATTATCTTTACTATTGTCCATTTCCTCAGTCCACTCATAACCGCATTCTGGGCAAATAAAAAGATTTCCATCCTCATAAGTATATGCTGAATGACATTCTGGACAATTAGGCAAGTTATTCATTATTTTATTTCCTCCGCTAGCTAGTTTAATAAATTTCTACAAATACAATATCTGTTTATACACCATATTACGAAAAAAATAAAGTGAATTAAAAACCTCATTTACTTGTGATAAGGTTCAGCGAATATCACCAAAGAACATAGTAGCCTTTGAACAAAAAGTTTATATTTCTATATAAGATAAGACCACTTTGACAATGTTGGAGTGGTCTTCCTATCTCTGTTAAAAAGCCCACCTATGATGTTCTGGTAAACATTCGTCACATAAAAGTTTTCCTTCAAAAGTTGCCCCGATACATAACTCTAACACTGGATCATCTTTCTCTCTATCTGTTACCCAACTTCCACAGTTTGCACATTTTCCACAGTTAATTAAATTTGGGTCTAGAATTACCGTGGAAGTTCATTTCCATTGCAAATCAACTTCATCTGTACCTACTTTTATCATTTGGTCATTACTTAGCTTATTCGTTACTTTTTCTATCAACCCATAATCTTTATTTATCTTATCATCTTCTAAAACCATTAAAAAGGATACATTGATTAGAACTGTTTTCTTCAAAAGAATACCCTCTTTTTAATATTGAAGCCAAGTATTGTTTTTTCTTCTTGCCAATAATAAATGGAAGAGGACCTATTCCCCCCATATTTCTTCATCATAAAAATCGATTGTCATGTCCTCATAATTCCCTTTATGTCTAGTGAAAATATCTAAATGTTCATGTTCATGAAATCCATTGGTGAATTTATATAAATCTTCACCGTTCTCAGCAACCGATAAACAATATGAAGAAATGCTACTGAATACTTTAGAACTTCCTACCATAAGAACTGTATCAAATTGCTCTTTTACATCAAGAAAATCTTTATTTTCTTTGTAATAAAAAACCCTTTGCTCTTCCCAATCTAAATCCTTAAATTCTAATTTATTTACTCTATAGGATTCTTTAGTTTTATAATTAATCCTTTTTCTAATTTCCTTCCAAAACTTATGCTTAAATTGAATACTATGCTGGATAATAACTAAATCAAGTCCATTATTTATTTTAAAAATGCTTTTTAGATAATCAGTAAAATGATTTTGTTTAGTAGGAAGGTAGATTATTGTATCCTTATTTTGATTAGCAAATACGAATAATCCAGCTAACTTTATTAAATCGTTCTTATTTGCGTATAACATATAAGCTTTACTATCCGATTCTACAATGTAAGTATTTTTATTTTGTATGGTTGGGATTAATACTTTGTATTGCTTTCCAAGATAAATAATTTTGTTTATCCAAAATTCTATTACCATTGTTATACCTCTTTTTTTCCTTACTTTTTATTAATTATATACGCTATTTGTTTCGATATGGTATATAATTGTAAGTTCTATTTGGAAAATACAAAAAAGACACCTCACTGTTAGTGTGTGCCTTCCTTCTTGCTATTTCTTTTCCTCAATTCTCTATATAACGTTGCTTTAGAAACTCCTGTCATATCTTCTATTTCTCTTACTGTATACTGTTCTGTGTCATATAGTTTTAATGCCTTTTCTACTTTCTTATTATCCTTCTTAGGTCTACCACCATTTCTTCCTTTTGTTCTAGCACTCTCTAGACCTGCTCTAGTTCGTTCAGAAATTAAATCACGTTCCATTTCAGCCAAGACAGCCAACATTTTAAGCATTGCCTTTCCTACTGCTGTTGTTGTGTCAATGCTATCCTTATACTTACCAGCTCAATTCCTTGTTCTTGAAGTTCTTCCGATAACTCAATTAATCTCTTTGTAGAACGTCCAAGTCAATCGAGTTTATAAACAACTAATACATCACCTTTTCTTGCATAGGCGATTAATTTTTGAAGCTCAGGTCTATCATCTTTCATACCACTCATTTTTTCTTGATAAATTTTTTCACATCCTGCTTTCTCTAATGCGTGAGGTTCTTTAGATTAAGATTTCTATCGGAGTAAACGTCTTTTCTTCTAATTTGATTTACCACTATTTATTAATCGCAGGTTAGTTATTTATTCTTCAACATCTCAGCAAGTTCATATAGGGGTTTGTGCTGCTGAATGCGATAGTTACGACCTTCCTTTTGCAAATACCCTTTATCGCAAAATTGTGCAAGCACATGCAAAAAGTGTCGATACGAGACGCCTAAAAAATCACAAACAGTTACGTGTTTCTCCTTATAGACCTCTTCATCAGCGGTTTGCAAAATAAAATCTGCAAGCCGGTTTTCAAGCGGGAAGGCGAGACTTTGAGAATACTTTGCAGAAAATTTAGTTGCTTTTACACTTAAAAACTTGGTTAGTTCACGTAGAAATTTCACATCTTCTAGCATTTGTGCGCGACAGCGATGAAAAGGAAGTGCAAAGCAAATGGTCTTAGTGGATGTTTGAATCCCTTTTGTATAGTACACCTCATTTAATAATTCCATTTCCCCAATATAATCATTCGCGTTGATAAAATTAATTAAGGAAACTTTCCCATTTTGATGCGTTACATAAGTTTTTGCTTTTCCTTCAATGACATAAAATAAAAAATCCGGTCGCATGCCTTCTTGAATAATCCATTCATCGCGTTTATATTCATGCACTTCTATAAACTCTTCTATAGGAAAAGAAAATAAATGTGCAATGGAGTACTCCTTCAAATAGCTTTGCCTTTTCTCATTTTTATAAATTTCCATAATCCACCCCAAAAATATGAGATATCTCATATTATTGTACGTATCTCCATGATATCATGCAAACAATGAGGGGGATACAGAATGAACACACAACGCTGGATGAGTAGACAGTTTTTTAGTTTTTATATGACATGGGGCGTTTTTCTACCCTATTGGACTGGATGGATGATTCATACAAAAGGGCTTACGGTTTCACAAGCTAGTTTGATTATGAGCTTAGGTTTGGTTGCAAGAGGCCTTTCTACATTAATTGCGTTTCCTTATTTATCGAGGAAATTTAGTAGTAAAACCTTATTAAATGGGATGGCAATCGGCACACTAATTGCCATTCTGTGTAGTATTCCAGCGAGTTCCTTTGTTAGCTTACTTGTGGTAACGTTACTTTTGCATTTTTTTTACCCAACGTTGATGCCTGCTTTAGATAGCGCGGCTGGCGTACTTGCGCAAAGTAAGCAATTAAGACATTACGGGAAGAGCCGTTCGTGGGGATCCATCGGGTTTGTCGTGGCCGGCATGATCTTAACCGTCTTTACAGGGGCGTTTGGAGATGAAGTGATTTTATGGGCGCTGTTACTCGGCACATTGGTATTCGTGTGTCTTGGTTTTATGCGTGCACCCGATGTTTTATCTAAAAAATCGCAAGCAGATCAAACAAATAGAGACGGTATGCTGAAATTATTTCGCATCAAAAACTTTGGTTTGGTGCTATTAATTGTGATTTTACTGCAAGCGGCACACGCTTCTTATTACAGCTACGGCTATA
>Ga0213820_1000533_pt1 | contig 25271 bp, 23 predicted proteins | sample MC6MC0910MG_FD_179889 | JGI IMG/M metagenome (GOLD analysis project Ga0213820, IMG submission 179889) | Enriched soil aggregate microbial communities from Iowa State University, Ames, United States - MC6-MC0910-MG | ecosystem: Environmental > Terrestrial > Soil > Unclassified | place: USA: Iowa... | reverse complement strand
CCAAACAATACGGACAGCCTCGAAAAAGGAATTCAGTCTCGCTAGAGCGGATTGCGAGTTACAGGACACCGCTACCTTCCCACCTAGCACGGCAATAACTAGTATACTTTCAGTTTTCATAAATTGCAACGAATTGCACAAATTATTTAAGTCCATCGTAAGTAAATTAATTTTGTAATTTAAAAATCAAAAGTTTTTTATAAAAGATGTTGACGTAAAAATAAAAACATGATAAATTAGTTCTTGTCGATAAGACAGCAACGCAATAGTACAGGGAGGTATACCCAAGTCTGGCTGAAGGGATCGGTCTTGAAAACCGACAGGCGGGTAACACCGCGCGGGGGTTCGAATCCCTCTACCTCCTCCATTTTTTTAAAATCCGACTACATGATGTAGCCGTTTTTTTTTGCTCAAAATTGTATGTCATACTTATTCAATACCACTTCCTTTTAGGTTGTGGTATTTTTTTATTAGCTATTATGCTCTACTAATAATTTAGAGAGGAAATGTAATATGTACTCAAAGATTTTTATATCTCGTACTTCCCTCACATGGATTCTAATAATTGCTTTATTAACAGCTATCGGAAGTGAAATTAAAATTATCCCATTCGCGAATACTTCTTTTCGCTTCGGTTTAGGCACGATCATATTCTTTTTATGCACCTTACTTAAACCAACACCTATTATTTTAGCTGGTATCGCAACAAGTATCGTAACGACCACTTTGCGAATCGCTATTAGTTACTATACGCACCATACTTCTTTAATAGATGCTATATATAATCATTTACCTGCCGGGACATTTTATTTATTATTTGCAATATGTCTACAGCTTTTAAATATTCATCAGCATCGTGAAAAACCGCTAAAGCTAGGATTACTCGTTGCCTTCAGTGAGGTCATTAGCAATTTAGCAGAACAATTGCTACGTTTTCTTGTTCAATCTTATACCATTTTATTTATTCACGACTTACTCATTTTATTAGCTGTTGCCCTGTTACGTAGTTTTTTTGTTGTTGGTATTTACAGCTCCATTGTTATTGCCGAACAAAAAAAACGTGTGCAGGAAATGCTGACGATTGGATCAGACTTGTACGTAGAGACCCTTTATTTAAAAAAATCAATGAACCATATTGAAACAATTACTGCTAATAGCTTTGATTTATATCGCCAATTAAAAGCGCAAGGCAATCGTTCAGAAAGTTTACAGGCACTTCATATTGCCCAGGAAATTCATGAGGTTAAAAAAGATTCCCAACGTATTTATGCAGGTATATCTAAAATAGTCGGCGATAAGAGCTTTGGCTCACTAAGATTATCAGAATTATTACATTATATAGAAGACGGTAATCGCAAATACAGTGAGCTACTCGGTAAAGAAGTACAATTTGACATCAGTTTAGATACTGATTTTTTAACGAACGAGCATATTGCCCTACTAGCACTTTTAAACAATTTAACAGCCAATGCTATTGAGGCAATAGCAGAACAAGGTGTCATATCTATTGATATTCAGCAACAAGAGGTTGATACTGTAATAACGGTAAGTGATGATGGAAAAGGAATCTCTGAAAGTGACCTTTCTATTATTTTTGAACCTGGCTATACGACAAAATACAATGTAGAAGGTGTAGCAGCTACAGGAATTGGACTTTCACATGTCGCTGAATTAATTTCTAAATTAAATGGCTCCATTTCAGTTGAATCAAATAACTACAAAACGGTGTTTAAAATTATAATTCCTACGCAAACTATTCTAACGGGAGAGACTTAAATGAGGTATTTTATTGTAGATGATGACCGTGCAAGCCGCGTGATGCTCAAACAAATTATTGAAGATAGTGGTTTAGGCACAGTCATCGGTGAAGCACGCAATGGAGTAGATGCCATTCCACAAATATTAATGACACAACCAGAGTTTGTGCTAATCGATTTACTCATGCCTAAGCTTGATGGGATTGCTACGGTGGAGCATCTTCTTCAAAATCGATTTGAAGGGCAGTTTATTATGATTTCGCAAGTGGTCAATAAGGAAATGGTTGGTGAGGCGTATGAACAAGGAATCGACTTCTTTATCCATAAGCCGATCAACCGAATTGAGGTTGAGAATGTTTTGCGTAAAACAACAGAACAATTTCGGCTGAAAAATTCCCTTTTAGTTATTCGGCAATCGTTAACGAACATTGACTTAAGCGAACAAATAAACAATAAAGCCACATCGCGAGACCATATTCAATCTATCTTGAACGATATGGGTATTGTCGGTGAAATTGGCAGTGAGGATATTATAGCAATTATTGAGACATTGCTAGCGCATCAGCATAAAATTGCGCCACTTCCTCCATTAAAGGAACTTTATGAGGAAATTGCTGCTGTTACGAAGGCTACTCCAGATGAAATTTTAAAAGAGAGTAAAGCGATTGAACAGCGTGTGCGGCGAACAATTTTAGCAGCGATGATTAATCTCGCCAATTTAGGGGTAGTTGATTATACAAACTCAGAATTTGAATACTATGCACCTCGATACTTTGACTTTAAAGAGATTCGCCAGCTTATGACGCAAATCGAAGACCATGGTAATCGTAAGGCAAAGGTTAATATTAAGAAGTTTATTCAGGTGTTATATTCAGACATTTTAACAAAAGTAAATTAATTTTCTCGGATTTTGTCGGATTTCATAAGTCCTCCGTATTATTAAAGTAAGGCATGTCCTAAAAATTTTAATAGGGGAGGAATTAAGATTTTGAAAAAGAAATTTAAACTCAGTTTAGCCGCTCAAATTTTAATCGGTTTAATTTTAGGGATAATCGTTGGTGGTATCTTTTATGGAAACCCCAAAATTGAGACATATTTACAACCACTAGGAGATATTTTTCTACATCTGATTAAGATGATTGTGGTACCTATTATCATTTCGACTTTAATTGTTGGTGTTGCCGGAACTGGGGACATTAAACAGCTCGGAAGATTAGGCGGAAAAACGCTTCTTTACTTCGAAATTATCACAACAGTCGCAATTGTTGTTGGATTACTTTCAGCAAACCTGTTCCATCCAGGTGCTGGTATAAATATGAACGAACTTTCACAAGGGGATATTTCAAAATACGTTTCAACAACTGAAGAAGTACAGCACGAAGGTCCATTTGATATTATTGTAGGTATTGTACCGACAAATATTATTCAATCAATGGCTGAAGGCAATATGCTTGCCATCATCTTCTTCTCTGTCATCTTTGGTTTAGGGGTAGCTGCAATTGGAGAACGAGGTAAGCCAGTATTAGACTTCTTCCAAGGTGTAGCGGACGCAATGTTCTGGGTAACGAACCTTGTAATGAAATTTGCTCCAATTGGGGTATTTGGTTTAATCGGTGTAACCGTTTCCAAATATGGGTTTGCTTCCCTTATACCACTTGGCAAATTAGCCATACTTGTTTATGCAACGATGATCTTCTTCATCTTCATCGTTCTTGGACTTGTGGCAAAATTCGCGGGCGTCAATATTTTCTATTTAATTAAAGTATTAAAAGACGAGTTAATTTTAGCTTTCTCTACGGCTAGTTCGGAAGCCGTATTACCTCGCGTAATGTTGAAAATGGAGAAGCTAGGTGCACCGAAAGATATTGTTTCCTTTGTTATTCCTACAGGTTATTCATTTAACTTAGATGGTTCAACATTGTATCAAGCAATCGCTGCATTATTCATTGCCCAAATGTATGGTATCCACTTAAGCATCGGAGAACAAATTACGTTAATGCTTGTCCTAATGGTTACATCTAAAGGGATTGCGGGTGTACCAGGCGTATCATTCGTAGTATTACTTGCAACTTTAGGTACTGTTGGTATTCCAATTGAAGGCTTAGCATTCATCGCAGGTATCGACCGTATTCTTGATATGGGACGTACAGTAGTGAACGTAATCGGTAACTCTCTAGCGTCATTAGTCATGGCGAAATGGGAAGGTCGCTTCGATAGAGAAAAAATGAAAAATTACTTTAAAGACAATAAAAATTTAGCATAAGTCTAAAAAATTCCTCACGATGGAAAATTACATCGTGAGGATTTTTTTATTTTGCCAATACTTTATCTAAATAGGCAATAATCGATTCTTTGCCGTTTGCATGTGCTTCTTGCGCGCGCACTTCATCCTTTTCAACTTTTACTTCAGCAGCAGCGACAATGCGCTCTGCATCTTCCTGTGGCACAACTATAACACCATCGATATCGCCAATAATATAATCACCAGGTTGTACAGTCACACCACCAATAGCAATTGGACCATTTACTTTACCACCGCCATTTTTATTGCCTGCTGCTACGGTTGTCCCAAGGGCAAATACAGGGAAATCTAGCTCTCGGATAGCCGCAATATCACGAATAACGCCGTCAACAACAAAGCCCTGTACACCAATGCCCTTTGCCAATGAAATAACAAAATCCCCTGCAACGGCACGATTTGTATTACCCTTTGCATCAATGACTAAAATATCGCCCTCGCTAGCCGCTCGAATTGCTTCAAGTACAGCCCCATTTTCCCCTTCTGGTAAACGCACAGTAACCGCTCGGCCTGCTATTTTAAAATGATCGGCTAACGGTTTAATATCACTACGTAAATTCGTATGTCCACCTGTTGCATCTGAAATGGCCGTCGTCGGTAAATGTTTAAAACTTACTTCCACCTTTGTCATGTAAAACACCCCTATTATTTTGTGAATGCCTTCCATAATAATTGTAAATAAAAACTATCTACTATTTCAATATAATTCAGAAAATTAAGTTAAATATATTATTACAACAAAAAATAAGGCCAAATAAAAAACCTAAGGCAATATTAACGCCTCAGGTATCTCTTATATGATTTCGATAAATTGTTTGGAGCGCGCATCTAGTGCCTCTGCAGCAGAAGCAATTTCGGCAAAGTCGCTTGTCGTCACATTAATTTGCCCATTGGTCTTTTCAACTTCTTCGGAAATTCGCGTCATGCTATCTGTCACTTGCTCGATTTCACGTACAATCCCTTCCACATTGTCTTTCACTTCTGCGATGGATTGCTCGACTCTTACTGAAAGCTTTCGCACTTCTTTTGCGACCACATCAAAACCTCTTCCATACTCACCTGCTCTTGCGGCTTCAATAGCTGCATTTAGGGCAAGCAAGTTTGTTTGAGACGCAATGCCTTGAATCGTTTTGACAATACCTTTTATAGATTCAGCTTGATTGTGCAATTGAGCAAGATTTTTTACATTCTCCGAAGATTCCTTTGACACTTGTTGAATCGTTTCCAGTAGATTCTCACTATTTTTTATGCCTGCCTCTGAACGACTATAAAGCTCGGTGGACATTTGCTTCAACTGATCTGCGACATGAACAATCGTGTTTTGACGTTCAGTAATATTTGTTGCGATTTTGGAAACGCCAATGACTCTTCTAGAGTTATTATCAAATACAGGCATATAAGTCGCCTCAAGCCAGATACTATTTCCTTGTGCATCCATCCGCTCTATTTTATCTTGATAGCTTTTACCTGCTGCTAGGTTGCGCCAAAATCGTTCATAATCGAGACTTTTTGCAAAATGCGGGAAACAAAATTCCCTATGGTCTTTGCCCATCATTGTTTCTACTGTATAGCCCATCGTTTTTGCAAAAAGCTCATTTACATAAGCTACTTTTCGATTCATATCAAAGCGAATAATCGCTATATTGCGTTCAATTGCCTGAACGACTAAATCATCTGTGACTTGTGTATCATTTTTCTGCATAACATCCACCTCCATCATTCTTTTTTACTAGTTCACTCTATCTTTTATTTTATTTTATAAAAAAATTCATTGTCATATATTATAATATATCTAATAGCATCTTAAAAATACTATAAATTTGTATTTTTAGTGTATTTATACTCAATTATGTTTTTCATCACTTATTATGGATAAAACTTCATCTGCATTTGTAGCTACTCGAATCAACGATTTTTGTTCTGCACGTATAAAGCCTTCCTCCAACATGCGCGTAAAATGCTGTAAAAGTGCATCATAAAAACCATTCACATTAAATAAAATAACAGGCTTTGCATGTAAACCTATTTGAGCCCATGTAAATACTTCAAAATATTCATCCAGTGTACCGCCGCCCCCTGGTAACGCAATAAAAGCATCGGCTAGTTCCACCATTTTTGCCTTACGTACATGCATAGATTCTACGAAATGGATTTCTGTCAACGAAACATGGACGCTTTCTTGTTTCTGTAAATGCGTCGGCATCACACCAATGACATCACCACCTGCTGCCAACGTTGCATCTGCAACTTTCCCCATTAATCCCATTTTAGAACCACCATAGACAACACTATGACCATTTTGTGCTAATACTGTTCCTAATTCGGTCGCCTGTTCAGCATAGATTGGGTTATTGCCTAATCCCGAACCACAATATACCGCAATTCTCATCATTATTCCTCCTATTACAAAAGACGTGATAACAATAGGGTTCGTATTGTCTCACGTCTTTTGGTCTTTTTTGTTATTTAGCCTTACGAATTTACTTTAAGTATTACTTTATGCGCTCACTGCTATTTTCACAAATGGCTTTTCGCCTGTCGCTTCGCTTTCGGCCAGAACGCATGGAGTGCCCTTGTTTTAAAGCTCATGGTTTCCCTAGTACTTCTCCTATTTTCGTAAATGGCTTGTTTGTTTTAGCATATGACTGATACGGCTCACAATTGATTCAATTGCATGCGGATTTTTTAATAAATCATAATCATTAATATCTAAACGTAATACAGGGCATGAATTAAAATTATTGATCCAGTTTTCATAGCGCTCATGCATTTCAATCCAGTAATCATTTGGTGTTTGTTGCTCCATCTCACGACCACGCTCTTGAATACGACCAATTACATCATCAATTGGTCCCTCTAAGTACACTACTAAGTCTGGGTGCGGGAAATAAGGTGTCATCACCATCGCATCGAATAAATTACGATACGTCTCGTAATCAATTGGGCTCATTGTCCCTTTATCATAATGCATTTTTGCAAAAATCCCTGTATCTTCATAAATAGAGCGATCTTGTACAAAGCCACCACCGTATTCAAAAATACGCTTTTGCTCTTTAAAACGTTCAGCTAAGAAATATACTTGTAAATGGAAGCTCCATTTTTCAAAGTCATCATAAAATTTATCTAAATACGGATTTGTGTCTACCTTTTCAAATGATGTACGGAAATTAAGTGCTTCTGCTAACGCCTTTGTCATCGTTGATTTTCCTACACCAACAGTTCCGGCAATTGTAATAACAGTTTGTGGTGGAATATCATATTTCTCTCTCAAATTCATTGTTGCATGCTCCTTTGTTGAATCGTATCTTCAATTGTTTTTAAAACATATTGTAAATCTTGTGGGTTTTTTACAAAATCAAGCTGATCTCCATTGAATCGAATAACAGGGATTTCAGGATGCAACTTTTCAAAATGCTCAGTAAAAGTATGATAGTCTGCTACCAGTTGCTCCATATATTCTCGTGAAATCATTTTCTCAAATTCACGACCTCGTTTTGCAATGCGTTGCATTAACGTATCGACACTGGCATGTAAATAAACAACTACATTTGGCACAGGCATGTCTTTCGTTAAAATTTGATAGATTTCCTCATACTTATCATACTCGGTAGGTGCTAACGTACGCTTCGCAAAAATTAAATTTTTAAAAATATGATAGTCCGATGCGACAGCTGTTTTTTGTGCTAAACGTAATTTTTTTATATCTGTTAATTGCTTATAGCGATTACATAGGAAGAACATTTCCGTTTGGAAACTCCATTCCTCGATATCTTCATAAAACTTATTTAAAAATGGATTTTCGTCTACTATTTCTTTTAATAGATGGTAATTAAATGTCGCTGCTACCTCTTTTGCCAAAGAAGTTTTGCCCACACCAATCGGACCTTCTATCGCAACAAATGGAACCGTCACTAGAAGTTCCTCCTTTATGTTTAGGATTCTATGAGTCAATTATGCTTTTATATTAAGGCTCTATTTTATAATACTAAAAATGAATCAGTGCTTTTCATTGTATCATAGTGCGAAAATGAAAAACAGAATCAACATGCATCTCAATTTATACCATTATTTTATATGCACAATAGATCGATAATCCAATAAAACGGTACTCAAAGCAACTATAAAAAAAGACCCACTATAATGGGCCTGAGACTTACTATAATTGCCATCATGATAGGTGCTTCCTCGCACACGATAAAATGCGGCCATCGCGATTCGCTCCTATTTTACATTCTATTGAATAAGAAAAAGCCCACTGCGCTTTCTCTGCGGGCACGTTACGCTAGCGCATCGTTTGTTGTGACTTGCGTTCCGCGCATTGTGAGCAGGAGTCTTCGTGGACTTTTTCTTAGAAAATTGTTTGTAAATTGTTTGAGTGCCTGGCACTATAATTTCACTCGTTGTAAACGCAGGGCATTTAATACAACGGATACGGAGCTGAATGCCATCGCTGCGCCCGCTACCCATGGTGCAAGTAGGCCCATCGCGGCAATTGGAATACCTAATGTATTATAAGCAAATGCCCAAAATAGGTTTTGCTTAATATTGCGCATTGTTTTACGACTCATAATGATAGCATCCGCAATGCTATTTAAATCGCCGCGAATTAGCGTTATATCTGCTGCCTCCATTGCCACGTCTGTGCCTGTTCCAATGGCCATCCCTATATCTGCTGTTGCCAATGCAGGCGCATCATTAATGCCATCACCGACCATCGCAACATGTTTGCCAGCAGCTTGAAGTTTTTTCACTTCATCCGCTTTTCCTTCAGGCAGTACTTCCGCAATAACATCATTGACACCAACCTCTTCACCGATTGCATGTGCTGTCCGTTTGTTATCGCCCGTCATCATAATGACTGTAATACCCATTTCTTGTAAACGATGAATGGCTGCTTTGGAAGTATCCTTTACCGTATCTGCTACAGCAACTAGACCAGCATATTGACCATTAATCGCTGCTAACATTGCCGTTTTTCCGCTCTCTTCTAACTGTTCCATTGTCGGCAATATCGACTGTATATCTATATCGTATTGTTGCATTAATTTACGCGTTCCAATTACTACCCCTTGACCTGAAACGGTTGCTTGCACGCCGTAACCTGGAATGGCTTCAAAAAATTGAACAGCGCCAAGCTCAATGCCTCGCTCCTCAATTCCTTGCACAATTGCTTGTGCTAACGGATGCTCCGATTGTTTTTCTGCCGCGCCAATTAATGAAAGGACATGCGCTTCCTCTTGATTTGCTGCAAGTATAACGTCCGTTAATACAGGTTTTCCGTGTGTCACTGTCCCTGTTTTATCGACAACGACTGTATCAATGCGTTGCGTCTGCTCTAAATGTTCGCCGCCTTTAAATAAAATACCAAACTCTGCTGCTCGACCAGAGCCTGCCATTATAGAGGTTGGTGTTGCTAGACCTAGCGCACAAGGGCAAGCAATAACAAGAACCGCTATTAACACTTCAAGTGCAGGCGTAAATTCACCTGGTTTCACCCATAAAATCCAAACAAGGAATGTCACAATCGCAATACCCACGACAATTGGTACGAAAATGCCGGAAATTTGGTCAGCTAAACGTTGAATAGGCGCTTTTGAACCTTGAGCATCTTCTACAACTTTAATAATTTGAGCAAGTGCCGTGTCTCGACCAACTTTCGTTGCCGACATTTTTAGAAAACCATTTTTATTAATAGTGGAACCGTATAATACATCGCCTTGCTTTTTATCTACCGGAAGACTTTCTCCAGTTAGCATTGATTCATCAACAGCCGAAGTGCCTTCTAATACGGCACCATCAACCGGAATTTTCTCACCAGGTTTCACTAACAGTATGTCACCTATACCTACTTCCTCTAACGGTACTTCTTTTTCTACGCCGCCTCGTAAAACGATCGCTGATTTTGCCTGAAGGCCCATGAGCTTTTTAATAGCTTCAGATGAACGACCTTTAGCTTTTGCTTCAAATAATTTACCTAATAATATTAACGTAATTAAAACCGCACTCGTTTCAAAATATAGATGTGGTCCGTGGTGCGAATTAATTGTAACAATTGCTTGATAAACGCTGTAGAAATATGCCGCAGACGTCCCCATAACAACAAGAACATCCATATTAGCACTGCCATTACGTAAGGCTTTATATGCTCCTACGTAAAATTGTTTGCCGATAATAAATTGAACCGGAGTAGCTAACACTAATTGCACCCAAGGATTCATTAAAAAGTCAGGCACATATAAAAACGATGTAAAAGAAAAGTGACCTACCATCGTCCATAGTAGTGGTAGTGAAAGAATGACAGAGAAAATAAGTTTTTGTTGCTGTTGTTTTATCGCTTTTTCTCGATGATCTTCTGTTGCTTGCTCATCTGCTTTCTGATGCGCTCCATAACCTAATTTCTCAACCTTCCCGATAATGTCAGCTACAGACACTTCCGTTGGATTAAATTCAATTGTCGCTTTTTCAAGAGCCAAGTTAACAGAAGCCGTTGATACGCCTGACAGTTTATTTAACCCTTTTTCTATACGTGTGGCACATGCTGCGCACGTCATACCTGTAATATCAAGTTCTGTCTTTTGTTTCACCACACCATAACCTAATGCTTCAATCTTTTTTTCAAAATCTGCTTCACTCAATTTAGTTGGATCATATTTTATAGAGGACTTTTCAAGCGCCAAGTTCACAGTTGCTTGCTCGACACCTTCCATTTTATTTAAACCTTTCTCGATTCGAGTAGCACACGCTGCACAAGTCATACCTGTAATTTGTAGGTTTGTTTCTTTGACATCAGAACTCATTACCTTTCCACCTCTTTCTATACCTTATAGGGGTATATAGATTTGAAAATAATAGAGTGCTTTGTGAGCACCCTACTTATCTTATTCTACCTCGTAGCCTTGATCGTCAATTGTTTCTTTAATTTGTGCAAGTGATACTTGTGCATCGTCAAACGCTACATCTACCAAACCATCCGCCAAATTTACTTTTACTTGTTCTACACCAGCTAGTGCGCCCACACTTTTTTCTACTGCATTGACACAATGTCCACAAGACATTCCTTGTACGTTTAATGTTACGTTTTGCATAAATATCTCTCCTTTAAGTTAAATTAAAATACTATATATAGAGTAACTACCCGTAAAATTATTTTTTCATTAATTTTTGAATGGTTACGACTAACTCATCTAAGACCGACTCATCACCTTCAGATAGGCGATCAACGACACAGCCTTTTAAATGACCTTCTAATAAAATTTTCGCTACACTATTTAAAGCTGATTGCGTGGCAGACAGCTGCGTTATTATATCATCACAGTAAACGTCTTTTTCAATCATTCCCTTAATGCCTCGAATTTGACCTTCGACTCGGTTTAGACGAGTTGTTAAGTCTTTTTTTACACGTTCAGGGTGATGACTTTTTCGACACAACGTATTTTCTTCTGTATGACAAGCATCCTCTTTCACTGTGTCCTCCATTTGTTCACCTCCTATTTCTCTTCCATCATACTATACCCACGAAGGGTATGTAAATAGGCGTTTTTATTTTTTAAATTTTTTAATCATGATCGTGATCGTGATGAGCTTGCTCGCTTTTTATATTACATAAAATCGATTCATCATGACGATTCGCTACAGTTTCCAATTGAATCGTTACATGCTTTATACCCTTATGTTCAAGATTATGTTCAATTTCGCGTAATATATGCTCACTCTCGCCAATGTTTAGTTGACTATCGACAACTGCATGACAGGAAAGTGCATTTGTGCCACTCGTAATCGTCCAAATATGAAGATCATGGATACTTTGCACACCTGCCGTTTGCTCGAGTATGCCAATAATCTCCTGTACATCGACATTTGATGGTGTTCCTTCCATAAGAACATGGACAGCAGCCTTTGTGACAAAATATCCACTGCGTAGAACTAATAATGCCACAATGACACTTGCTAGCGGATCTGCCCAGCCCCAGCCGAAAAACATAATGACTAATGCGGCAATGATGGCACCAACAGAGCCAAGCATATCACTAAGGACATGTAAAAATGCACCGCGCATATTTAAATTGTCTTGTGTATCGCCGCCGCGCATCATAATCCATGCGACTAAAATATTGATTAACAGCCCAATAACACTAATAATGAGCATACCTGTCGTTGCCACTTCAGGAGGATTTACAAAACGCTCTATAGCTTCATAGAAAATAAATAATGCAATTAAAATTAAAGTTACACCGTTTAATACTGCAGCTAATATTTCGAACCGTTTATAGCCATACGTTTTACTATAGCTTGCTGCTTTTTCTCCAAATATAAAAGCAAGAAGTGCAATTGCTAGTGAAATTGAATCGCTTAACATATGTCCAGCATCTGATAACAACGCCAAACTATTCGTTACATAACCACCAATTGCTTCAACAACCATATAACTCGTAATGATGATAAAGGATAGTAAAAGTACCTTTTTATTTGCGCCATGTGTATGATCATGGCCATGATCGTGATTGTGCCCCATCGTTTTCCCCTCCAAAAATGAATTAATACAAAATTTTAGTTATGTGTAGCATGTTCAATTGCTTGCTTCAATAAATTCATAATGTGATCATCATCTTTTGAATAATATAAGGTTGTGCCTTCTCTTCTGAATTTTACTAATCGTAAATTTTTTAAAAACCGCAATTGGTGAGAGACTGTTGATTGACTTAAGTCCAAAATTTCCGCAATATCGTTAACCGAGTGCTCATCTGAACATAATAAATTTAAAATACGTATTCTCGTCGGATCACTCAATGCTTTAAATGTTTGCGATACAACAAATAATGTTTCTTCATCTAGATGCTGGCCCTTTCCATTCTCCGCTTCTACTGCTTTAACTTGTTCCTCCATTTTTATTCCTCCTACTTTATATTTATATATGAGCATGTGTTCATATATAAATATATATGGTTATTTTAGGAATGTCAATCTATAGCAAAACACAAAACGCTATCCCCGTGATACACTACCTATAAGGAGAGATACTAGTGGATATTTTTGAAAAAGATCGTATATTTATGGGCCAAGCCCTTGAAGAAGCAAAAAAAGCCGCCTTGCTTGGTGAAGTGCCGATTGGAGCTGTTCTTGTCTATAAAGGAGAGGTTATTGCGCGCGCGCATAATCTACGTGAAACAACCCAAAATGCAACAACACATGCGGAATTAATGGTCATTCAAGAAGCATGTAAACAACTAGGTAGTTGGCGTCTCGAAGAAACTACACTCTATGTCACACTGGAACCTTGCCCTATGTGTGCAGGGGCTATTTTGCAGTCACGCGTACAACGGGTCGTCTACGGTGCGCGAGATATAAAAGCAGGGTGTGTTGATTCACTTTATCATTTATTAAATGATGCACGTTTCAACCATGAATGTGATGTTACAGAAGGTATGATGGCTGAACAATGCGGTCAAATTTTAACAGATTTTTTCCGAGCATTACGGGAGCGCAAAAAGGCAGAGAAAAAAGCACGTAAATTAACAGAGGAAAGCTGATTGTCATAGAAAAGGTACCTCCAAATGTCTGGGGTACCTTTTCTTTCTATGATTATGGGGATGGCGATATATATGAAATGTGTCGTAGCAGCGACATCATAATCATAACAAGATTTAGCTACATCATAAGAAATTTTAGCGCATGAAAAAAGGAGATAAATTTTTATCTCCTTTTTGTAAAAAAAATTTTACAGCAACTCATATTTTAAACATTTATATTTTAGTAGCTGACGTGAAATGCCTAAACGGCGGGCTGTTTCCGCTAAGCGGCCTTCCGTTTCACGCAATTTTTCAGCAATAATTAAGCGCTCGTAAGCTTCTGTTAAATCTCGTAAATGACCTGAGTGAATATTAGGCATTGCAGGTTGCGCTTTTTGTTGCACCGTTCTTACAATGCGTTCTGGAATATGCTCCACTAAAATTTCTTGTCCTGTTAAGTTATTATAGGCTGTTTCTAGCGCATTTTTTAGCTCGCGCACATTTCCTGGCCAATGATATTCATAAAATAATTGAAGTACTTCATCACTATAACGAACATTTTTTTGAATGGTATGCTCATTATAAAATTGAATATAAAAATCAAGAATAGCAGGTATATCTTCTTTACGCAGTTGAAGCGGTGGTAAATCGATTTGCATAACGTTTAGACGATAAAATAAATCTTCACGTAATCTTTTATCCACTAACAATTGATCTACATCTTCATTGACTGTCGTAATATAACGAACATCTAATGGCTCTCCATTCAACATTTTTAAATCTACTGCGTGCAATAATTTAGCCTGTAAAGCTAAATCAAGTGTATTGAGCTGATCAATGAGTAATGTGCCCCCATTTGCTTCTTGCAATTTCCCCTTTTTCCCTTCAGCTTCAAAGCCGTAAAGCTGCGGAAATATATTGTCTTCTGTTAATGTGGCACAGTTTAGTACAATATAAGGCTTAGTAAATCGCTCGCTTTCATTATGAATACCTTGAGCTATAATCTCTTTCCCTGTACCTGTTTCCCCTGTAATCAAGATAGATGAATTTTTCCTTGCCCCTCGACGAGCCTTGTCAATTTGCGCTTTCATTTCCGCATTTACAGAAATTAAGTCTTCTAAACGATAGTTCGTATAGTTATCTCTGTATAATTTATGGCCATGGAAATGATCCAAATATTTTATTTGAATACTTTCGTAAAAATGCTTTGAAAACTCAATTGCCCCAATAACTTCTCCCTTTTCGATAATCGGATAGGTTGAGCTAAGTGATTTATAGCTAAAACCATTTAACGTGGTCAAAACTTGTTCAAAATAAATGATCGGTTGTCCTGTACGCAATACTTTAAAAATGGTACTTGTATCAGCTGATAAATTTTGATAGTTATCCGTCACGGTTTTTTGGAAAAATTCATCTGGTGTTAAGCCGATTTCTAACAATATATTTAAATCTGCTAAATCATAAAAAATTGCGCAGCCTTTTTCATCGGTAATTAAAACATTATCAAACTCTTTTAATGCTTGTGCAAATTGATGTAGAGCCATGAATCATTCCCCCCTTGTCCCCATGAATTATATTCATTATAACGAATTTTCTAAAATAATGAGCGTTTTCGACGCTAAAAAAGCAAAAAAAAGCTATTTTAGAAAACCCTTAATCAGGTAATCTAAAATAGCTTGAAATATCGTGCTATACAATTCCTGCACTTTTAGTCTGTTGAACAGACTAATTATTTTGGTGCAATGACTGTTTTTCCACCCATATACGGCACTAATACTTCTGGAATGACTACACTTCCATCAGCTTGCTGATAGTTTTCAAGGATAGCAGCCACTGTTCGACCAATTGCAAGACCTGAACCGTTCAATGTGTGTACGTATTCTGGTTTTGCATTTGGCTCACGGCGGAAACGAATATTCGCACGACGCGCTTGGAAATCTTCAAAGTTTGAACAAGAAGAAATTTCGCGGTACATATTTTGCGCCGGAATCCAAACTTCTAAATCATATTTTTTCGCAGCAGTGAAGCCTAAATCAGCCGTACACATTTTTAATTTACGGTAAGGTAAGCCTAATAATTGTAATACTTTTTCAGCATGACCTGTTAATAATTCTAGCTGTTCGTAAGATTCTTCCGGCTTCACAAAGCGAACTAATTCAACTTTATTGAATTGGTGCTGACGAATTAAGCCACGTGTATCGCGACCTGCAGAACCCGCTTCTGAACGGAAGCAAGCGCTATACGCTGCAAAGCCTTGTGGTAAAGCTTCATTTGGCAGAATTTCATCACGGTAGAAGTTCGTTACCGGTACTTCTGCTGTTGGAATCATAAAGTAGTCTGTATCATCTACTTTAAATACATCTTCCTCAAATTTAGGCAGCTGACCTGTACCAGTTAAGCTGTCTCGATTGACAATAACAGGTGGTAACATTTCTTCATAGCCATGCTCTTCTGCATGTAAATCCATCATAAAGCTCATTAATGCACGTTCTAGACGCGCACCTAAACCACGATAGAATAAGAAACGGCTACCCGTTACTTTTGCACCGCGTTCAAAATCGACAATTTGTAAATCTGTTGCGATATCCCAGTGGGCTTTAATATCGAAATCAAAGGCTGGCACTTCTCCCCACGTATATTCCACCACATTGTCATCTTCAGTAGTACCTACTGGCACTGATTCATGCGGTACGTTTGGCAAGCGCATCATCATATCTTTAAAGCGGTCTTCTACTTCATTTAGCTGTGTATCTAGCTCTTTAATTTCATCGCCAACTTGACGCATACGAGCGATTACTTCATCTGCATTTTCTTTATTACGTTTCATCACAGAAATTTGCTCAGACACTTTATTTCGTTCTGCTTTTAGCTCTTCTGCTTTGGCAATTAATTCGCGACGTTTTGTATCTAACGCTTCAAAATCGTCTAAGTTTCCTAAATCCTCGTTACGCGTTAATAGCATTTCTTTAATTTCCGCGAAGTTGTCACGGACGCGTTTAATATCTAACATAAGTCCATACCTCCAGTAGTAGAATGCATAATGATGGAAAGTTTTTATGTGATGGAACACAAAAAAGCCCTCATCCCATGAAAGGGACGAGAGCTACCCGCGTTGCCACCCTAATTGACCAGACAATTGTCTAGTCCACTTATATCATAACGGCATTTCAGCCGGCGACAGCCTACTTCATTCACTTCGACTGCGCAACTCCAGGACGGATTCACAAGTGCCTTTATCAGCTTCCACCACCCGCTGACTCTCTAAAAAAAACGTGCTTGCTACTACTTCCCATCATCGTGTTCAATTATTTAAATTTTATCCATACTGTACTATATGAAACGACATTTTGCAAGTCACACCATAGTCGTCACAAAATATTCGACAATGCGCAAATCTGTCGTTAATTCAGGATGAAATGAACAGCCAAGTAAATGGCCATCACGCGCTAGCACAATTTTGCCATCATGCTCTGCTAGCACTTCCACACCTTCACCAACCGTCACAATATGTGGTGCGCGTATAAAAACCGCTGGTATCGCATCACCAATTGCCGCAATATTTAAATCCACTTCAAAGCTATCGACTTGGCGTCCATAGGAATTTCGAGCAACGACAACATCCATGACAGCTAAATGTGGATCGTGATCGACCACTTCTTTTGCCAGTAAAATCAGACCAGCGCAAGTGCCGAACATGGGTAGTCCTTGTTCAGCAAGTATCCGTAGTGGTTCCAGCAGTTCATAACGATTTAATAACTTGCGCATCGTCGTACTTTCTCCACCAGGCAATACGAGCCCATCAAGCCCTTCTAAATGCTCCTTATGCTTCACTAAAACCGTTTGACAACCAAGTGCCTCTAACATTTTCACATGCTCTCTAACCGCACCCTGCAATGCTAATACACCGATTTTTTTCATATTACCAGCCTCGTTCTTGCATACGTTCGCTTTGGCTAAGTTGCGCAATATCAATACCTTTCATCGGCACACCTAACTCCTTTGAAATTTCTGCAATCAATTGATAATCCTTATAATGTGTTGTCGCTTCCACGATAGCACGTGCAAACTTCTCTGGATTTTCTGATTTAAAAATACCGGAACCAACAAATACGCCGTCAGCACCTAGCTCCATCATTAATGCAGCATCTGCTGGTGTCGCAACACCACCTGCAGCAAAGTTGACAACTGGTAGTCGACCAAGCTTTTTAATTTCTCGTAACAATTCAAATGGCGCACCGAGCAATTTCGCTTCTGTCATTAACTCATCTTCCGTCATACCGACAACTTTTCGCACTTGGGCATTAACCTTACGAATATGGCGCACAGCCTCTACAATATTTCCTGTACCTGGCTCTCCCTTCGTACGTAGCATAGATGCCCCTTCACCGATGCGACGAGCCGCTTCCCCCAAATCACGACAACCACATACAAATGGCACTGTATAATCACTCTTTAACAAATGAAATTCCTCATCTGCCGGTGTTAACACTTCACTTTCATCAATATAATCAACGCCCATCGCTTCTAGCACTCGTGCTTCAACAATATGGCCAATACGTGCCTTCGCCATTACAGGAATCGTGACCGCTGCCATTACCTCCTCGACAATACGAGGATCTGCCATACGCGCAACGCCTCCCGCTTTCCTTATATCAGATGGTACTCGCTCCAAAGCCATAACAGCTACTGCCCCTGCTGCTTCAGCAATTTTCGCCTGTTCAGCATTAATGACATCCATAATAACGCCACCCTTTTGCATTTCTGCCATCCCACGCTTTACTAATTCAGTTCCTGTTTGCTTCATTTTTTCTACCTCCACCTTTGTGATGAAATTTAGTATAATAGAAATTGACCATATCGAAATATTCAGTTTACAAAAAAATTATAAGGTCAGGAGAAGAATCACACATGGATATGCTTTTATTTCAGCTCGAAAAAGATGGGGGAAAACCGCTGTATGATCAGCTTTATAGCGGCATAAAAGAAGCTATTAGTACAAAGAAGATTACAGTGGGAGAAAAATTACCTTCCAAGAGGAAATTGGCGGATTTTTTAAATATTTCTCAAACGACAATTGAAATTGCTTATGCTCAGTTACTGGCAGAAGGATATATTATGTCAAAATCTCGGGTCGGTTATTTTGTTGAGGATATCGATGAACTACCTTATATTCAGCAAGACAGTGCCACAATCCTAACTGAACAGCCCCGCAAAAAAACATATTCCATTGATTTTAACCCTGGTTCCATTGATATTGATGCGTTCCCATTTCAAACATGGCGAAAATACGCAAAGGAGCTTTTTGATGATGCGTCTAAGGAATTATTACTTACAGGTGAGCCCCAAGGTGAGTTAGCGCTACGTACAGAGATTGCTCATTATTTATATCAATCACGAGGCGTTATATGTAGTCCAGAGCAAATCGTTATCGGATCAGGTACAGAACAACTACTACCGATGATATTGCGCCTTTTCAGCGAAGATACTTGCTTTGCGCTCGAAAATCCTGGTTATCCGACTGTGCACCGGATGTTTTTGCAACATAAACGAAAAGTTTATCCCATTTCAGTAGATGAGGAAGGGATACTTATTCAAGAACTAGAAAAGACAGCTGCTGACGTTGTTTATATAACACCATCACATCAATTCCCTACGGGCGCTGTATTATCTGCTACACGACGTGCCCAAGCATTAAATTGGGCCGCTCAAAGCCCTACGAGATATATTATTGAGGATGATTATGATTCTGAATTTCGTTATACTGGAAAACCAATTCCGGCGCTCCAAGCATTAGATCGCAATGACAAAGTCATCTATATGAGTACCTTTACCAAATCATTGATGCCGTCCTTGCGTGTTGCCTATTTTGTACTGCCGCCTAAGCTTCTTGCTACTTACAATGATGTCTTTAATTATTATTCATCGACAGTACCGAGATTCGATCAGCACATTGTAGCCAATTTTATGCGAGACGGTCACTTTTCAAAACATTTAAATCGCATGAGAAAAGTATATCGAAAAAAACATGAGAAACTAACAACGATATTAGAAAATTATTCTACACAAATTAAAATTACTGGAGAGCAAGCTGGTATGCACATCTTGCTAGATGTTCAACATGCATTATCCGAGAAACAATTACAGCAACGCGCGAATGATGCAGGTATAGGCATCTATCCATTATCAGCTTATCGTCTTGATGAAAATACGGCTTCTCAAGCTCAATTTTTACTCGGCTTTGGCGGTATTCCTGTGCACGAAATTGAGCCCTCCGTTGAGAAGTTAATGCATTGCTTGGGCGTACAAGCTAAACAACCATCTACATCACGAATATAGTGATGAGATGGTTGTGTTTTTAATTCATTCTTTTAGTTGAATATTATAATGCTTAAACCATGTGTCAATTTGTCCTAAATAGGCTAACAGTTGCGGTCCTGCCATTAATTGTCCGTACCAAGGGACTTTAAATGAGCTTCCCCCTGATTCAATTAACTCTACTAGTTTTTGTCGTTCAAATAATTCGTGAAGAATGGAATTTTTATCGTTTAAAATTTCTGTTAACCATTTTTGAACTCCTGCTGTATAAACAGGATGGTAGGTTTTCGGATAGGGGTTCTTTTTTCGATAAAGCACTTCTTGTGGCAATAAATGCGACATTGCTTTTCGCAGTAATCCTTTTTCCATTCCGTCTACATTTTTCATTTCCCAAGGAATATTCCACGCATATTCTACAAGGCGATGATCTGCAAATGGTACACGCACCTCAAGACTCGCACCCATGCTCATACGATCTTTTCGTTCTAGCAATGTTTGCATAAACCACACCATATTTAAATAAAGCATTTCACGATGCTGTGCTGCCTCGGAACTTTCTCCGTCTAGATAAGGTACTTCCTTCATCGTTTGGTCATAAACATGCTGTGCATAGTTTTCTACGGCTAATTTATTCCGCCATTCTTGTCGTAACATGGCTGTTCTTTCAGGTAATGAACGGATCCAAGGAAAGCCTGTTGATTTTTCTTTAAACCATGGATAACCTCCAAATATTTCATCTGCACATTCACCTGATAAAGCTACCGTAAAATCTTGTTTAATTTCTCGGCAAAACCACAGTAATGATGAGTCCACATCGGCCATACCTGGGGCATCTCTTACAATAACGGCTTCGATTAACAAATCGATTAATTGCTGCTGTGTAATTTGCTCAGCATGATGAGTAGTACCGAACGAATCAGTCATTTTTTTTATCCAATAGGTATCGGTTGAATTTTGAAAAGCATGTGGATGGAAGAAACGTTCATTATCCTCATAATCAATCGAGTACGTATGCAGGTTTCCTTTCTTTTGTTGTTGAAAGTGATTGGCCGCAATACCTGTAATAATACTGGAATCTAAGCCACCTGAAAGAAATGTACAAATCGGTACATCTGATATTAACTGCCGTTCAATAGCATCGGTTAATAAATACCGTACATGGTCAACTGTCTCGTCTAATGACTCCTCGTGTTTTTTACTATGGAGCTGCCAATATTGCCATATGCGCACGCCTTCTCTGGAATACCGCATTGCGTATCCGGGGCGTAGCTCATTAATATTATCGAATAGCGACTTTCCAGGCGTTTTAGAAGGTCCTACAGCCATAATAGCAGCAAGACCTTCCGTATTAACAATTGGCTGTATTGCAGGATGTGCAAACAATGCTTTGACCTCTGAGGCAAAAAGCAACCCTTCTTGCTGTTCCGTATAATACAGTGGCTTTACACCAAGACGATCCCGACAAAGGAACAGTGATTCGGTTTGTTCATCCCATACCCCAAAAGCAAAGATACCATTTAAGTAGGTAACACATTGTTCTTTCCACTCTATATATGCAGTTAATAATACTTCCGTATCAGAGTGCGTTGTAAATACATGCCCTCTTGCTTGAAGCTCTTTCCGTATTTCCTCTGTATTATACAGCTCGCCATTGTATGTAATGACATAGTTTACGCCATCATGCTTTTTCATCATTGGTTGCTTGCCGCCTATTAAGTCGATGACCGCTAACCGTCGATGGCCAAATGCGATATGTTCATTACACCAAACATTTTCATCATCAGGTCCTCGTTTACTTAATGCTTGCGCCATTGTCTTCATAATGGTATCGCTTGCTCGTAAGTCTTTTTTAAAGCTAGCCCACCCGGTAATTCCACACATTTAGCCACATCCTTTCGCCTATTAGCGTATGCATATAGCCTGGAAAACGTGAAAAAGAACACGCCATGTTTTTTCAAACATTAAGCGTGTTCTTTTTAGTTAGTTATTAAAATAATCCACCAACAAAGTCCGTAATTCCGCCCCATAGGTTGCCGAAGAAGCTACCGATACCTTGGAAGAATAGAGCAAAGCCACTTGCGCGTTCAACAGACGCTGTTGTCACAACATCAGATGCAAACTCTTTGCCATCAATAAAGCCGTAATCTGTGCCTTCTGTGCGCTCAATAACTACTTTCCCCACTACTGTACCCTTTTTAACTTTAGCTTCAAGACTTTTTTTATCTAATACTAATTTAGGTTGGTATAAATCTTTTTCAGAAGACTTCACCATAAACGAAATTGGTTCTTTTACAGCAATTGCTACGCTATCTTCTTTCCCTTTTGTAACTTTTACTGTTTTTTGGTCTTTAAACTTGTAGTTCGCTGGGATAATTTCATGTTTTGTAAATTGAGAGAAACCGTAGTTAAATAACTTAGCTGTCGCATCAAAACGTGCTTTATAAGAGCCTTGTCCTTTTGCATCTACAGCTTTCATCACTACTGCAATTAAACGTGTCCCATTGCGTTCTGCGGTACCTGTAAAGCAATGCCCCGCAAAGTTTGTAGTACCTGTTTTAAGGCCATCTACACCTTCATATTGGAATACTAGTCCTGGTAACATAAAGTTCCAGTTAGACATTTGGATTGCATCATCTGTACCTTCACGGAATGTCTTTTTTGTAATTTTAGATGTTTCTAAAACCTTTGGATGATCTTTTAATAAATGATACGCTAATTTGGCTACAGATTTAGCCGGCATCACATTCTCATCTTCTGGTCCAGTACCTGCTGGCTGCATACCAAATAGATCGGCATTGTTAAGACCTGTAGCATTCACAAACTTATAGCCTTCAAGTCCAAGTTCTTCTGCCTTTTTGTTCATTAGCTTTAAAAACTCAGTTTCAGTACCAGCAATAGTTTCTGCAATCGCTACTGTTGCTGCATTGGCAGAATAGATTGCCATTGCTTCATATAGTTCACGAATTGTATATGATCCGTCTCTTCGTAAAGGTACATTACTTAATGCACGATTTTGAGACATACGATACGTATAGTCCGTAACATGATACTCCTGATCCCATTTCACCGTACCTGCATCAATTGCGTCCAGTAGTAGGTACTCTGTCATCATCTTCGTCATACTAGCGATACCCAGTGAAGTATCTGCATTTTGTTCATATAAAATTTTTCCTGAATCTGCGTCAATTAAAATCGCAGCATCTACTGTTAGCCCTAAATCTGTTTCAGCATTTGCTTTTGCAGGCATACCCGCAAACATACTAAATAATAGAACAGGAATTAGGAGCAAACGTAATACGGTGTTCATTGTTTTTTTCACCTTTATTGCCCTCCAAAAATAATCTTGTCCTCGACATTTTATCATAGATAGCATCGTACGTGCGCAATCTATCTCATAAAAAATGCCCTCGTGCCATCTTTGTAGACGATACGAGAGCATAAAAGTTGCTTGAAAGATATTACATTGAATAATTTGGTGATTCTTTTGTAATTTGAACATCATGAGGATGTGATTCACGAAGACCTGCACCTGTCATACGAACAAATTGAGCTTTGTCACGTAAATATTCAAGGTTAGGAGCACCGCAATATCCCATACCTGCTCGAATACCACCGATTAATTGATAAACTGTATCTGCTAGTGGCCCTTTATAAGGAAGGCGACCTTCAATACCTTCAGGTACTAATTTTTTCGCATCTTCTTGGAAATAACGATCTTTTGAACCTTTTTCCATTGCACCAATTGAACCCATACCACGATACACTTTAAAGCGACGACCTTGGAAGATTTCAGTATCCCCAGGAGATTCAGAAGTACCTGCAAGAAGTGAACCAAGCATTACGATGTTACCACCTGCTGCAAGAGCTTTTACGATATCTCCAGAGTATTTAATACCACCATCAGCAATAATTGTTTTACCAAGCTCACGTGCTACTGTAGCACAATCATAAATCGCTGTAATTTGTGGTACACCTACACCTGCAACAACACGAGTTGTACAAATAGATCCTGGTCCAATACCAACTTTCACTACATCAGCACCAGCTTCAAATAATGCACGAGCACCATCACCTGTTGCTACGTTACCAGCAATGATTTCTAGTTCAGGGTATGTTTCACGGATTGAACGAATTGTTTGCAATACGCCCTCTGAATGACCATGTGCAGTATCAATTACTACGATGTCCACTTGCGCCTCAACAAGCTTCTCAATGCGAACCATTGTATCTTTAGAAACGCCTACTGCTGCACCAACTAATAAACGACCATGTACATCTTTTGCAGCATTCGGGAATTCAATTACTTTTTCAATATCCTTAATTGTAATAAGACCAGTTAATTTACCGTCTTCATCTACAATAGGAAGTTTTTCAATTTTATATTGTTGAAGAATCTTTTCAGCATCCTCTAAAGTCGTTCCAACAGGAGCTGTAATTAAATCTTCTTTTGTCATTACATCTTCAATTTTTAAAGAGTAGTCAGAAATAAAACGTAAGTCGCGGTTTGTAATAATACCTACTAGCTTTTGGTTTTCCATACTATCAACAATTGGTACACCTGAAATTCGGTATTTCCCCATTAAATGTTCAGCATCGAAAACTTGGTGAGTTGGAGTTAAGAAGAATGGGTTTGTAATAACACCATTTTCAGAACGTTTTACTTTTTCAACTTGTTCTGCTTGCTCATCAATTCCCATATTTTTATGGATAATACCGATACCACCTTGGCGTGCCATAGCAATTGCCATCTTAGATTCTGTAACTGTATCCATACCCGCACTAACCATTGGGATATTTAATTTAATCTTTGGTGTTAGTTGAACTGATAAATCAACATCTTTCGGCAATACTTCTGAATGAGCTGGTACTAATAATACATCATCAAAAGTTAAACCTTCTTTGGCAAATTTAGATTCCCACATTTTCGTAACTTCCTCCTATAGTTAAAAGAATATTAATTGTAAGATTAACAACGAGTCATGCTACTGTCAAGAAACTTATTAAAGAAAGACAATTCAGACTTTTTAATCTAGTAAAATTTATACGTAATTCTCCATTTTTAAGAGGGAATTTCTATAATTAATGCACAAATATTCGTTTTTAAAATATTTCTTTCCGAAGGATTAAACTCCAAAAAGACTATTTAAATTAATACAGTACTTATTTATTTTGCACAATTTTACACAAAAAAATGCACTAAAAATTTTATTAAAGCGATGACAAATTTACTGTAATCCTTTCCAACACTCAAAAATATACAAAAAAAACAGCCAGCTATTGCTGACTGCTTTGCGTGCCTAGCGACGTCCTACTCTCACAGGGGGAAGCCCCCAACTACCATCGGCGCTAAAGAGCTTAACTTCCGTGTTCGGTATGGGAACGGGTGTGACCTCT
>Ga0213820_1000512_pt1 | contig 26420 bp, 31 predicted proteins | sample MC6MC0910MG_FD_179889 | JGI IMG/M metagenome (GOLD analysis project Ga0213820, IMG submission 179889) | Enriched soil aggregate microbial communities from Iowa State University, Ames, United States - MC6-MC0910-MG | ecosystem: Environmental > Terrestrial > Soil > Unclassified | place: USA: Iowa... | reverse complement strand
GAAACGACGCAGACTGAGGACGTCGGCATGATGATTTGGCTATCGGCATCGGAAAACATGAAGCCGACCTGCTGACGGACGCGGACGGGATCTTCCCGCACGTCCACGCCCCCCACCCACACACTGCCTTCCCGTGGCACGAGCAAGCCGTTAAGCATGCGCGCAAGGGTGGATTTGCCACTGCCGTTGGCACCGATCAACGCGATGCGGCGCTCAGTCAACTCCAGATTGATGTCATGCAGCACAGCCCAGTCGCCATAGCGATGGCTGAGGTTACGAATTGAAATCAACGCTTGTTCCTCATCAATCATTCAAAAATCTTCACCGCGACGCAGACCCGCCGCAGGAATTGGAAACGCGCGCAACAGCGATCGCCCGATCAGCGCGGCGACGACAGCTTTGATGATGTCCCCTGGCAAAAACTCGACGGCGGCCAACACCGTTGCACTGACACCACTTCCCAAGCGCCACGCGGCAACGGGTAGACCGAAGGCGTAGATCACGACGATTCCTCCCAAGACATTGGCCAGCAACGCTCGTATCAAGGAGTAGGGTTTTCCTTGGCGGGGTGCCAATGACGCAATCGTCAGCACGCCAGGCAACCACCCCAGAAAGTAGCCGGCCGAAGGGCTGAACAGCACCGCCAGACCGCCACGCCCTCCAGAGAGCAAAGGCAACCCGGCCAGCGTCAGCACCTGGAAGCAGAGCACCGCCAACACCGATCGACGAACACCAAGCAGTGTTCCGGCCAGCATGACGCCCAACGTTTGTGCCGTGATCGCAACAGGCCCCAAAGGAATCATCCCGAACAGGCCCAGGGCAGCAATCAGCGCAGCGAAAAGCGCAATCAGGGCCAGATCCCGGGGAAGGAGCGGTCGAAAACGGGGTCTTCCGACGGCCGCTGAATCAAGGTTGGTCATAGCGTTATCAACTTCCAATGTAGTTATTGGTTAATCCACTAACTCTATTCATCCTACTGAGCCACGCGGAACGTACAAATATCAATTTCTTCTATTCATATAGCTAAGTGCCGCTACCCTGCCAGTGCCTTGAGCGCTATTCATATCACGCTGTATAAGCCTGATATATAACATTTAAAGACCCGTTAGGAAGTCCTGATCAATCAGCCTGAAACCTGACATTTACGACCTTCAATAAAGACTCTGTTATGGGATTATTTAATAACACCGAGGGGTATGACACCTGACTCTGTTATGGGTAAGACCCATATTTAATCCCCAATCAGAGCGTGTTATTGTCGCGACGATACTCATCCGTGGAGCACCATTGGCATGTCAGAACAAAGCCAGACCCTTAGCGAACGGGACTTACGCTTCAATTTCCGCAGCGGTACGCCGGCGCTTTACCTCGTCGAAACCTTCGGCGAATGGACGCGTCGCCGTTATGACCGAATCAACAGCACGGAGGTATGGAATCAATGGCTCGAAAAGATCGGTTATCCGACCGTCACGCGCCCATTGAGCAATGAGGATCTTGAAAAAATGCGCGACCTGCGCCGGGCGATCTACGGTCTTGCCCAAGCCAGGGTGAAGGGGCTACCTGCGCTGCCCACCGATGTCCGGGCGATCAATCAGTACGCAGAACACGAGGTGCCCGTCGCTCAACTGGCTCCTGACGGACGGAGCCGACAGTTAGCGACGACCATCACCCACGCACAGGTGCTTGCGCTGCTCGCACGCGACGCAGTGGAACTCTTTTCAGGTCCGTACGCGGAGCGGATTCGCGAATGTGAGAGTCATATCTGCCCGGTGATATTCGTGGATCGCTCACGCCGTGGTGACCGGCACTGGTGCTCTACGAACTGTGGAGCCCGCCATGCCACCGCACGATACCGACAGAAAATTCAACACATGGAATCAGCTGCCGATGAGTAACACGGCATTGGGGGTGGCTGGGGCGCAGGCGCAACGATCGATGCAGGGTATGGCCTGAAAACGCCCCTTTGGGTTGGCACGATGCTGGCATTGCTGGGATTGCCGAGTCTGGTGCGGCCTGGGGCAAAAGTCATCAGACAGATTTGCGTAAAAAAGCATTTGTAGTCGCTGCGGACCACGACCGACTGTTGTTTTCTTCTTCCCTCATAGTTCAGGCATACCATGCAGCCTCTACACCAGTACTCACGCCTCCTCATTGTCGGCACCAGTGCCGCAGGCAAAAGCACCTTGGGCGAGCATCTGGCAAAAGCCTTGGGCTACCCGTGGATTGACCTGGATCCGCTGTACTGGCACACCGACTGGACGCCCAAACCTGGTGAGCATTTCGTGGAACTGGTCAAGACCGCCACTGAGCAACCGCAATGGGTCATTTCCGGCAACTATGGTTCGGTGCGCGAACATCTTTGGCCGCGTGCCGAGGTGGTGATCTGGCTCAACTACAGCTTTGTTATCGTGCTGTATCGAGTGCTCAAGCGCACCCTGCGCCGCGTGTTCAATCGAGAGGTCCTGTGGCACGGCAACCGCGAGTCCTTCCGAATGTCGTTTCTCTCAAAGAACTCGATCATTCTCTGGGTAGTCACCACCTACCATCGCCGTCGGCGTCAACTGGCAACCCTGCGATACGACGGCAGCTTTCCTCACCTGGCCTGGATTGAATTGCGCCACCCATCAGAGGCACAAGCGTTGCTGATAGCTCTGAGCGAACACCAAGCGGTTGCATCATGAAGGCATGCCCGGTGGTGCTGCGCTTCACCAACTGCTTGCAGATCCTGGCGTTCGAACATCCATTGGCGGGTCTTCAACTGGTCAAAGGTAGCGTCGAACCAGGTGAAACACCGGCCGATGCGGCGGTTCGCGAACTGCTGGAAGAGTCCGGACTGATCGCCACACGCCTGATCGCAGATTTGGGCACATGGTCATCCGGTTATCATCAACACACCTGGTCCTTTCACCTCTGCGAAGCCCCCGCCAAGCTGCCAGAGACGTGGACCCATGCCACCGCCGATGATGGAGGCCATGAATTCCGATTTTTCTGGCACCCGCTGCACGTCCCACCCGACGAGCGTTGGCATCCGGTGTTTCAGGGCGCACTGGCTTTCTTGTCTGTAGATGCAGCAGCACTGCGCGCGATGCTGCTGCGCTAAACCGCCCGGCCAGCCTTGGCGATTGACGCCGTTGCACCGAAGTGTTCGATCCGCTCGCCATCGACCACGATCCCGCAACCGTCAGGACAGCACACCAGGCTTGGCAACTCGTGCGCCCATTTAGCCAACATTGGAGACAAGACCTGACCGCTTCGGTAATGCGGCCAAAAATTGAAATCCACCAGCCCCAACGCATTATCATCTGGCGGGAGTCGATTTCGTGAATCGCCGCACAGCTCAGCGCAAGCGATTCCCGGCGTCAAGAGCATCGCCCCGGCACTGACGCCGATCAGTACACCGCCTTGAGCAACGTAATGCGGCAGTAGCTCCATCAAAGGACTGCGTTTGAGCCAATGCAGAAACGCAAACGTATTACCGCCGGACAGGTGAATCGCGTCGCAAGCGAGCAACGTTGCCTCATCCTCCCCGCCATGGACGGTTTCTTGATCGGCATAAACAACCAACTCAGCTCCCATCCCCTGATAACGCTTGCGCTGGGCGTCGAAATAAATCCGCTCAGGATCGGGCACGGCGGCAATGTACCCGATGCGCGGGTGAGGACGATTGATCAGGCGCAGCAGCCGCTCATCAATCTGTTGATTGGCCGCGGCGTCGGTATCGCTATAGAACACCAGCTTGCGTGGAAGTGACATCGATATTCCCTGTCCGATTCTCGATACGTGCTGTTGCTGTTGCGACACTGCGCCGACACATTGCACGGCATTCAGCATCGCCAGATGATGTTCCCCCACCCGTTTCATGCGCCCAGCGGATGGTCCCGGAATTGCACTGATTCCCTTTTTCAAATAGCAAATCACGGACCAGTCGCCTGATCATGGAACGACGTTTTTTCATCAACCGGCATTTTCGACTGCTCTGGTGGGGTCAAGCCTTATCGACGTTCGGTGAGTTTCTGATCGGTGCGACGGTGGGCGTCTGGCTAGTGAGCGAGTTGCTAAAAAATGACCCGCAGTTGCCATTCGCGGTAGGCCTCACCGTCGCGGCTGTGACATTGCCGCGCATCGTCATCGCGCCGCTGGCGGGGGCCTGGATCGACCATGCGCGACCGCTGCACGTGATGCTGATGGCTGATGTGTTGCGCCTGTTCACCCTTGCTGCCTTTATTGCTGCCAGTGCCTGGGGGCAGTTGACACCCTGGTCCACGGTTTACAGCGTCTGCGTTGTCCTGCTGATCAACAGCAGTGCGGCGCAATACTTCGCCCCGGCAAGGGCCTGCATCATGCAAGTGATCGTCCCCAGCGACCAGCGCAGCCATGCCGCCGCCATCGGCATGTTCTCCGTGACGGGCGTGGGCATTCTCGCGGCTGCGCTGGGGCCTTTGCTGTTCTCGATTCACGGCGCCATGGCCGCTTTCGTGCTGGCCATCGCCGGGCTGACGGGCTCGATCCTCTGCGTAGTGAGGATCACCGGTTTCAACACGCGGATCGAATCCCACGCGTCGGCTCAAGGCTATGGACGTTCGCTCATGGCGGGCGTACAACTGGCGTGGACCCACCCCACCCTTCGTCTGATGATGGCCGGGACCGCGTTGTATGGCATTTCGCTGGGCATCAACAATCCGGTATTGCCGCTGTTCGGTATGCGCACGCTCAACCGAACGCCAGCGGAATACGGCGTCTTGATGGCCATGTTCCCTCTGGGCGGACTGTCGGCAACGCTATTCAGTCCCCTGCTCGCCAAGCACTTACGTGCAGAAACCCTGACCTGCGGCGCGTTGTTTTTGCTGGGGCTGACGAATTTTGCGTACGCGCTGTCGAGGGGCGATTTACTGCCACCGCTGACGATGTACCTGTCCGGGGTGTGCTTTTCGCTGTACGCCACCGCACTGGGTCCGGTGCTGCAAACCCATGTGCCCGTCGGGTACATGGCGCGGATATCGTCACTGAGTAACCCCGTGCTGGCGGTCTGCTCCCTTCTGGCGACGGCAGCAGTGAGCTGCGTCCTGGTACACGTCAACGCTGATGACTCTCCCATTGATGCGCCGACCGCAGCATTGGTGCTGTCCGCCGCTGTGTTGCTCTCGGGTGCCGGGTTGCTGCTGAAAAGCCTCAAGTCGTCGGCACCTGTGTCGCGCCTGAAGACTGTTGGTTCGTCGGCGATCACCCCGTCAACGACTATCAGGGTGCCGCGACCGCAGGGATGCGCGCCATCTGGTTGCGTGGATTTCATCCATGGCCGCAGGCGTGGCAACCGGCAACGTGCGCCGTTGATGCCTTGCAAGACCTGTCGAATCTGCTCCCCTGACGAAGAGCGTCCCCTATGCACACCCTGATTTTCGACCTCGACGGCACCCTCGTCGACTCCGCGCCCGGTATCGTTGCCAGCCTGGTCCACGCCGTTCGGGCCCTGGGGCACGATTTCACGCCTTTCGCGGGTACCGAACTGTTGCTTGGGCCGCCCATGACGCATGTCCTGTCGCAGTTACTCGCGCCCTACCGCGATGACCGGGTGGCTCAGGGCGTCGAGTTGTACCGTGAGCATTACGCGCAGCACGGTATTGCGTTCACCTCACCATATCCGGGCATCCATACAGCCATCGCAGAGCTGGCGACGCGCGGGCACGTACTGCATGTCGCGACATCGAAACGGCAGATATTTGCCGAACGCATTCTGAGCGATACAGGGTTGAGGGGGTACTTCAGAAGCATCCACGGCACTTCTTCAGACGGAAGGCTGGATGACAAGGCTGTCCTGCTGCGTGAATTGCTGGAGGCGTGGGACATCACCCCGGTATCCGCCTGCATGATCGGAGACAAACGCAACGACGTGATTGCTGCCCACGCAAACGGCTTGCCCGCCTTAGGGATCCTGTGGGGCTACGGGACCAGGGCGGAGCTGTTGGGCAGTGGTGCCGACGCGTTGCTCGAACAGCCTGGACAACTGATTGATGCTTTCCACTGTGCTTAACGAGTGTAACCCCTCACTCCGCCATCCGGGTGCCTTGATGAAACACCATCTGCCAGCCCTCGGCGTGTTTGCGCCAAAGCGAGCTGCGCAATGAATTCGCTTCGCGGCCATCGGCGTAGCGGTGCAGGCAGACATACGTCGCCAGCACCACAGAATCAGCCTGCGGGCGCACGGCGAAATTGCTGATGACCCGCTCAACCCACGTTTCCTGCAACAGTCCGGAGATCACCTCCGCCCTTGTCCATACGACGCCTGAAGCACCGAACTCGACAAAATCGTCGGCAAGCAACGCGCGCAACGTCGCTTCGCTGCGACGCGTATCGGCGGCGAGCAGGAGGGTTTCGCGTTCGAGAAGTTGTTGATGAGTGTTCAGAGGGGTTCTCCTTTAAAACTGCACAGACAAGCGTCCATGGAAAAGCGAACGCAATCGTCGCGATGGTTATCCAGATCCACCGGTTAGAAGGTCAAGCCTGATCCAGAGATGAGGTCCGTCATGGAAGAAGGTGTCCTGAATGTTTTCTTCAAAGCGAATGATGCCAACGCCAACGTTTAAGCATAGGTCATGCCGTGTTTGGCCTAGATCAGTCGACGGTCAGGCATGAGTCATCAGATCCATCGCATGGGGTCTAAGCATATGGCGTTAAATGCTTTCCCATTTTCAGGCCAACGCTCTACTGTGGCGCCGCCATCCATCAGAGGACCGCTACACGCCGCAGCATCGCTTAAGAAGACTTCATGCGGCACGGTGGAGGCGCTGCCGACCCGTGCGGAGGGCTGGGGTGGATTGAATACGGCGCTGCACAGCCATGCCTGACGCCGCCAATGCTCTGCGCGCTTAGCTCCAACGTGCTGACCGACGTGCTTAAGGAATCCGCACCATGCTCATCGTATTCAGTGGCCTGCCCGGCACCGGGAAGACCACCATCGCGCAGAAGCTGGCCGCCCGAAAGCGGGCCGTTTACCTGCGCATCGACACCTTCGAACAGACCCTTCGCAATGCCGAACCGTCGAAGCAAGACGTGGGACGCACTGGCTATACCCTCGCCAACGAACTGGCGCTGAGCAATCTCCATTTGGGCAACACCGTCATCGTGGATGGCGTCAACGCTGTTGCAGAAAGCCGGAATGCGTGGCGCGAGATTGCCTCGCGAGCGGATGCCCATTTGTTCGACGTTCAGGTGATCTGCTCGGACAAAGCGGAACACCAACGTCGGGTGGAACAACGACAGGCCAACATTCCCGGGCTGGCCCCGCCCTCCTGGACATCGGTGTTGGCCCATGAGTATGAGCCGTGGGAAACCACGCCATTATTTGTGGATACGGCAGAACACGCTCCAGAGCAGGCAGTGAACCTGATCATGCAGCGAATTCGGGATGAGCAGCACCTTTCTGTGGAAACCGGCCCCACACCGGAGTCGCTCGCCACACCCGTGTCCCCTCTTGAGACCGAGCTTGCCAACGTCCATGTTCGGAATGCAGAACCTGTAGACCTTCCAAGACTTCTTGAGCTGTACCTTCATCTCAATCCTGATGACCCGCAGGTCACACCCGACAAGGCGAATGCTCAACTGGGCCTGCTCAGGCAGTACGCTGGAAGTGAAATTTTCGTGGCTGAGGTCAAGGGGGAATTCGTTTCCACCTGCACGCTGGTCGTGATTCCGAATCTGGCACGCGGGGCCAGGCCTTACGCTTTGATAGAGAATGTGGTCACGCATTCCGAGCACCGGCGGATGGGATACGGCAAGCACGTTCTGCAACACGCCATCGACGCTGCATGGCGTGCGGATTGCTACAGGGTCATGCTGCTGACCGGTGCCCAACGCCCCGCGGTTCACCAGTTTTATCGGGCGGTCGGCTTTGAGCAGAACAAGACCGGGTTTCAGATCAGACGGATTGCTGCGCGGGGTTGAACAACACTAGCAGAGGCAACAATATCCATGTCCTCGCACACAGGAACGTGCCATGAAAGCGCTTTCAATCGTAAAACCAAACGGAACACGCATCGCCCAGGGCGAGAAAACACTGGAAATTCGTCGCTGGCATCCGGATATGTCGCCTCTGGCTTCAGAAGCTCAGATTCTTGGGCTAGCGGCCAATTGAGGAACCACCTCAATCACCCTGAGCAGCGAGTCGCTGTCCAGCGACACCCGCGCCGCTTCCCTCGCCTGGCGATTGGCGTTAAAGGCGACCGAGAAGCCTGCTGCAGCGAAGAGCGGAAGATCCGACACAGAGTCACCCACGTGAAACACCTCGGACATTCTGATACCCAGGGATTCACATAACCGGTGGACGAACACCGGCTTGTCGTGTTCGGTGAAATGCGCTTCGACTTCTCCGGTAAAAACGTCGGACGTTGAGGTGGCCAGAATCGGCCCGCTGCAACCCATGAAGCCGTATCGCTCGGCAAAGACCTGCCCGACGCATTGCCAGGCCAGCGTACAGATTACCGAAGGAATACCTCGGTCGCGTAACCACCCCACGGTGTTCCCTATGTCGCGTATGACAGGAATATCCTCCAGCATCTGTTCGATATCCGCTTGATCGAAGCCTGCGTAATATCGACCATCGATGTTGGCCACCTCGATGTTGGAAATCTCGCCCGCCAGGTAACGGCGCTCCAGTTCGTTCATGACCTTGGCATGCCCGATCCGGCTGGCCAGATGCTGTCCGGTGCTGGTCAGGGCCAGCGTTCCGTCGAGGTCGAAACAAGCGAGCTTCCAGTGCATTGTCATTTTCCTAGTGACGACGGACCGCATCGTCTGAACGAGCAACGGTGAGCGTCCTGACGCCCGGCAGCGTAACGCCAACGATGGCAATCAACACGCACGCCACTCCCAGCACAGTCATGGCCATCTGCACGCCGAGCGTCGATGCCATGCCCGCAACGACCGCGTAACCCAACGGCAGCGCGACGGTTGATGCGAACATCAGCAACGACGCCACCCGTGCGATCAGGGTGGGTGGTACGCCGTGCTGCAAACTCAGGTCCTCCATGACATTCAGCAGGGCGAGGGAAAACCCTGCCAGCCCTTGCAGAGCCGCCACCCACCAGAATACCGGTGTCCACACCAGCATCAGCGGCTGCGCGGCGACGGGGATCAGACTCAGAAAAAACCAGAGCGCAGGGCGATGAGGTCGCACATGAGCAGCCACCAAGCCGCCTATTACGCCGCCTATGCCGAACGCTGAAACCAGCACGCCCCAGGCAGCCGCACCACCCAGATGCGTTTGCGCCCACGCTGGTCCGAGCGCGTAAACAGCAGGCAGTGTTGTGAGGTGTAACGTCACGCCAGCGAACAGCATCCACATCAAGCTGCGCCGAGTGCGGAGCAACTGCACCCCTTCCACGAACTGGGCGACAGCCGTCACCGGGATGACGTGACGTGTTGGTACGGGCAATCGCAGCGAGGCCACCAGTAAGGCACACAGCAAGAACGACAACCCATCCAGCGCAATCGCCACGACACCCAGTTGGGCCGCCACCAGCACGCCCGCAAGCATCGGCCCCAGCAGATGCCCGCTGGTGTAGGCCACCGACAGGTAGCCATTGGCGCGCTCAAGATGCGGCTTCGCAACCACCTGCGGCAACAGGGCTTTGGCCGACGGTACCGCCACGCCTTCTGCCAGACCGTACAGTGCCGACAGCACGATGAGTGACACGACCGATAACGTCGTTTGCAGACACACCAGCACCACAGCAGCCTGCACTAACGCTCGGACGCCTTCGCTGAACATGAGCATGCGTTGCGGCCCCATGCGATCAGCGACCACGCCACCGGCCAGAACACTGGCTGCAAACCCGACCGAACGCGCCCCGAGCACCCAGGCCACGGCCCAGACGGGACTGTCTGCCGCCAGAATCAAAAAAGGCAGTACGACAAACGCCAATCGGTCACCGACGGCTGAGAGCGTGAAGCCCAGGAACAGCCGCAGGAAGTCGCCCTGCCAGAGTCCGTCGCAGGGTTCGTCAAGCACCGGATTGTCAGTCATCAAGCAGGCCCAGTGATGAAGACACGTCGCTGAGCACAGCAGCAGGTTGCTGACCGGCGTCCACGACGATATGAGGGTACGGCATGCGGGACAAAGCACGTTCCAGCCCCTCGACGATCGCGGCTGTGGCACCGAGGGGATCAGCGTCTAACAGCAGAGAATCCCCCTTTAACCGCGATCGCATGCGCTGCAACGCTTCACCCGCATCGACCTTCAGGTAGACGCAAAGGTCCGGCGCTGTCGCCATGTCGAGCAAGGTCCAGGTGGCGCTTTCGGTCAGCCCGCAATCGCAGAGACGGGCTCCCTGCTCGACCAGGTAGCTGTCACACAACACATGCTGGGTCATGGAGCGTTTGTAAAGCGCAAGCTGGAAACTTTTGCTGACCAGCTCCAGCGTGCGGGCGGTTTCGATCACATCACCGGAAAATGCGGCACGTGGCCTGGCTCGGACACCTTTTACACTCGCAGCGGCTTCCAGCATGCGTACGTTTTCACTCTGGTACGAACGCTCGTACGCCCACGCCTTGCCACCTTCATTGATGGCTTTGCGCAGGCCGTGGATCAGAGTGGTTTTGCCACTGCCGTCCACGCCGACCACTTCGATGATCATTGCAACTTCCCCTTCAAAATAACGAGCTTTTGGCGTCACGCAGGCTTCAAGCCGTGTTCTTATCCAGCCAAAACTGATCGACCCGCCGAAGGCTTACCGCGCAGTTGCCGTAGTTCAGAACGGACAGCGCGTCAGCAAGCGATAACGACGCCCAGGAAGTGTGCTCGGCAGACAGCGCGGGATCCGGCGAACCGGAAATGTCCACGGTAAAGACATGTTCCTCCACCTCGACAGGCACATCGCATAGTGTTTGCGCCACTGCGACTTGATGGATAGCGATGACTGAAACCGACTTCTTCCGATAACACCCCGCGTGTGTTTGCACAGAGTGTGCCGAGGTCATCATCCCCTAGCACAAAGCGAACGCGCTGCACCATGCTCCCATCGGCATTGCTTTTGCACTCACGGAATACGGCCAATATGATGCGCTGCAACAATGCGTTCAGTTAGCAAAATGTTGGACGGCTGTTGCCAAACCAACTGCTTGAACACGCCGCACACCATTTCCAGATCGTGCGCCTCTCCACCGATACCGTGAACGCCGCTGCGTTTTACGCATGCTGCGGATTTCATCCGATGGACGACGGACATGCCACCCATTTCAAATACCTCAGGAATGACTGAGCCTGGAGCCAACACATGATTGTCGTCGTCGAAGGTATCAGCGCCTGTGGAAAAAGCACGTGGTGCTCCAGACATGGACAAGGCCAGGTCATTGCCGAAAATGGCCGATTCGACCACGTGCCCGACCCTCGTGAGAACCCTGACGCAGCGGCGACATTTTGGGCAGAGCGAAATGCGGATCGCTGGCGGGCAGCACTCGCGCTAGAACAGGCCTCGTCATGGGTTATTTGTGACACCGATCCGCTTAAGCTCCATTACATCTGGTGCCTGTGGCAAATTGGCAAAGCGCGTAAGCAAGACTGGCAGTTGCAACTGGCCGCCACACGAGACACTTTCGCTCAGGGCCGGATAGGCTTTGCAGATGCTTACGTGGTTGGGCAGATCGACCCAGCGCTGGCCAGACAGCAGGCACTTGCCGACCTCACGCGTCGCCGCAGTAAGTTCGAACTCCACGTTCGCCTGCAACCCGCCCTGTTGAAATGGTATTCAGCCTTGGATCGCGTGCTGCCTGGACGTGTGCAGTTCGGTTTTCCCGAGGCACGCCCATCCGTAGAGAACCAGAACGAACGATACTCGCTGCAGGCATTCGATCGACTGATCGCCTTGCTGGCGTAACTAGCGTTCAGAAGCGTGATTCGCGCTGACGCTGAAGCGAATCACACCTAGCTTGTGGCTGCGTTCAGTCGAGGCGTATTACCTGAAGCTGTACTGCACCCCCGCATACGCCCCGAAACCATCTCCCGGAATGATCGTACGTGGGTCGCCGCCTTTGGCATCGAAGGTCGGGCTGATCGACGCAGCGTATTTCTCGTCGGTCAGGTTGCGCAGGTCGAGGAACAGTTCCCAGTCCTTCTTCGGTGAATTCCAGCCAAATTTGGCGCCCCACAAGTTGTAGGACCCGGCGGTTGCAGTGTTGGCGAAGTCTACGGCGGTTTTGGAGGCGTAGTAGGTATTCACGCCCACGTAGATGCCGTTGTCGAAGTCGTAACGCAATTCCGCCTGATAGTTATGCTTGGGAATGCCCGGAAGCCGGTTGCTGCCGAACTGATCGTCGTCGCGGTAGAAGAAATCGCTGTAAGTGTAGGACTGGCGCAGGCTTAGGCGGTTGCCGCCGTCTTGGTACAGCAGCGAGTTCAGGCCCAGTTCGACACCCTGATGGATGGTCTTGCTGGCGTTGTACTCCGAGGTCAGCGCATCGGCGGTGGATGTTGCTTCCCGGATGATGACCGAGAGCAATTCGTCCTTCACTTGAGAGCGGTAGAACGTCAGGTCCCAATCGTTCCAGCCGAAGTGGCCGCGGGTGCCGAATTCCAGCGTATCGGCGACTTGCGGTTCGAGTTTCTGGCCGCCGGAATTGAGCCCCGTCGCCGGTCCGGTGGTGAAGACCTGCGCGCCGGAGATGTAGGCCCAGGACTGCTGCGCTTCGACGGTGCGGCTGAGGTTGCCGAACAGCTCCCAGTCAGGATTAATCTGATAACGCACACCGAATCGCGGCGCGAACTCCCAGTTGTCTTTTTCGACCGGGTTGTTCGGGTTGTCCGCTTCGCCGCCCACCGGGTAAGAGACCCGCGCCTTGCGCTCGAACTGAACCGCTGAAAGACCGGCACTCAGCCACAGCGTGTTATCGACGAACTCGGTTTCGTTGCCGGCGCTCAACACGGTATCCGAACCCTGATATTCCGCTTTACGTACCTCGGCGCCCGCCGGCAGGTTCGCGGTGACACCGGACGGCGTGCGCACGATGGTTTTGGAATAGGCGTTCAAATGCTCGGTGCGCAACAGGTTGAGGCGCGTCACGCTGTTCTTGCCGAACAGGCTATCCAGACGGTCGTATTTGAGGCTGGTGGAGTAATCGGTGAAGCCCCACTCCGTGCGGTTTACCCCTTGCCGGGCATCGATGGGGTAGTCGTGGTAGACCAGTCCCAGCTCCAGATGGGAATCGTCGTCAAAGGTGTATTGCGTCTTGCTGCCCACCCAGGTCGAACCCGGTTGCTTGCGATGCGCACGGACGTTGACGCTGGTCGGGTTGGCCTGCTCGGGATCGTCCTTGAGCTGCGCCTTGGTGATGTAGCCCGGCGTTTCGTTATCGGTGGTGCGGTAGCGGTAGTAGAGCCGGGTCTTCAGTTGCGGAGAAAACTGATAGCCGACGTTGCCCGCAATCCCCGCGCTTTTGCCGCGGGTCTGATCCTGGAAGCCATCCGATGACGAATCAGTCAGGCTGACGTAATAGTCCAGCGGCCCCAACACCTGCCCCGAACTGATCTGCCGCTTCTGATAACCGTAGCTACCCGCCTCGTAGCGCACTTGCAATGGCGCGGCATCATAGCCGGTCTTGGTGACGTAGTTAATCGCGCCACCCAGATACAACGAGCCGATGTCGAAGGCGTTGGCACCGCGCAGAATCTCGGTATGGCTAAGGCCCAGTGGCTCGAACAGTTCGTAGGGCGTACCTCCCGGGCCTGAAACCGGCAGGCCGTCGAACAGGTAGAAAATCCCCGCCCGAAAATACCCGACGCCCTTGTTGATGCCCGAACCGCGAATGGAGATACGGCCGCCGTCGTTATTGCCACCGCCCTGTGTCGCGATCACCCCCGGTTGCAAGGCAAACACGTCGGTGGCGGTCGACACCCGCCCCTCTTCCACTTGCGACGAGTCGATGAAATTGACCCCGCCCGCCACTTCCTTGAGTGCCAGTTCGGCCTTGCGAGTGTCGTCGAGCTTCTGCCCCTGAACGACCACTGTACTGAGTTGGCCAGCGGCCTCTTGTTGTGGCGACTTGCTCGTGTCGGTTTGAGCCGCATGCAGCTGTCCAATCAGGAAAAATGTCGCGCCCGCACTGACCGCTGAAGGCAGTCGGCTGCGCGACTTGTTTCTGGAGGATGTGCTCCCTTTCATTCTTTGCTCCTGCTTGAGTCATAATCCAATGCCTGGCAGTGGGCATCGTTTTTTGGCTCTAGCGATGGAGCACGGAGCGTGCCAGCCTGAAATGCGCTGAAAAGGGCCGAAAACCTCATAATAGAGCGGTTTTCTGAACGAATTTGAACAGCTGAAGGGGATTTTTGACTGAGTTCAGACAGTGCCCCTGATCGTCACTGCGCTAACGGAGGCCCAACCACTTCGTTACGAAGGCGTCAGCAAATAGGACGACAAATCACGGCTCGCCTCGGCCTCCAAAATACCAACCACCACTTCGATTCCCGCATCGCGCAGTATCTGAATACCCGCCCCGGCATTTCTCGGATCAGGATCGAGCATGGCGACGAATACACGCTCGATGCCTGCCTTCACCAATGCATGAGCACAGGAAGGTGTGCGGCCATGAAACGAGCACGGCTCCAGCGACACATAGGCCGTGATGCCAGTCGCGCTGCCGGTCAGACATTCAAGGGCCATGGCTTCGGCGTGATGCAGACCCGGAGGCTGGGTGAAGCCCTCACTGATCACTTGGTTATCCCTGACCAGCACGCAACCTACTGGCGGATTGGGCAAGCACGCGGGCAACGCGTTTCTGCCCTGTGCCAGCGCATGACGCATGTGGGCAAGATGGCGTGGTTCCGGATCAAAAGCGTCGGTCATCTCATGCCTGCCTGGTGCTGTCCCACCTGCAGCACTCCACCGGCAAAAAGCGAACTTTCCAACACGTCAGCACCTCATCGCAGTAGCGACAACGAGGTGAGCAGTGCGTGCAGCCCTTCCGGGACCAGCGGTGACTCGTCGGTGAACTGTGTGCTGTCGCACCATCTGGCGCGAAAGGCAGCGCCATCGCTTTCCTGCCCTTGCAGCCAGGGACGCTGATACAGCGCAGGGTCTTCGAAACGAGCGTCATAGACTTGCACCACTTCATGGCCGGGCTTGCCGAGGTAGGTAAAAATGCTTTCCAGCGTGCCGATCAAACGCACATCGCGGATCGGCAGGTCCAGCTCCTCGCGGATTTCACGAACGACGGTTTCGGCGCTGCGCTCGCCAAATTCGACGCCACCCCCTAGCGGGCGGAAAAGGGTTTGGCGCTTCATGGGGTCCTCGAATTCATTAACGAGGATTTTGCCCTCGTGATGAAAAATACACAGGGCCAGGTTGCGGATGCGGGGTTCGGACATGAAGGACTCCATATTACAAAGTAAAGTGTGTCAGACCTGATCAGGTCTCATTCTTGCAACCGAAGCAGGACTTTTCACTGCGCAGCCCTCTCGTTCGAGCAAGCGCCGCGCCAACCAGGAACGCTCCATGACATTGACCGTCGACAGCCTGCTCAACTTTGCCAGGCACCAGCGTCGGGCTGGATGTTGGCAGTGGTGAAGTCTATGCGCCCTTTGGGCTGGAGGATCTGGATCACGGTATTCTCCGAATCAACCCGCACTTCCCCCAGCCCCACCTGTTCCAGAGAAAAGCCGACAGTTATCGCGCACGCTGGCCTTGGCTGAAGACTCTTTCGGCCTGATCCAACACCGTCAATCCTTCTCTTTTTTCGCTTTGGAATCCCCATGCGACCCCTCGATCGCCATACCCCGGTACTGATCAGGCAAAAGCCGTCCGCAACTGCTGAATCACCTGCTCGATGGACGGCCCTTCGATCATAATCGACACCTCCCGCTCGCCGAACTCCCGCCAGATGAACAGCGTTAGTTCGGCGCCGTCTGTGCGAGTCTGAGCTTTGTCGGGGTTGGCAAAGGTATTCAGCAGGCGATAACGCTCATCAGCCCAGAAACGCTGCTCCACCCAGTCGTAAACGGGGATCAAGTGAAAGTGGATTGGATAGCCTGCCGAGTGGCCGTAACGGCTGATGTACAGGCGCTCGGGCTTGAGGACTTCCTGCACCGTGCGTTGCGCACGGGCCAGCAGCTCGGCGAACTCATGCAGCGCGTCGGGAGGTAGATCGCCCAGGGAATCCACCGGCGCTTTGGCACCGAGAATCAAGTAGCCTGGCAAGGCCGAGGCGAAGCTGTGATTGAGGATCCAGTGCTCGGTTTCATGAATGATGAACGGCTGTGGAACGTAAAACTGACTCTCGATGATCGCCATACCGGCTCCTTGAAAAGTGAATCACACGGGCGTCGTTTCCCGTTGTTCGACCGTTTCGACCCAGACAAACCCTTCCTCCAGCACCGGCTGCTCCAGCAAGCGGTGTACGTTCTTCAGGGTATCTGCGGGCACCTGCTGATCGGCGCTGCGGCGAGCGTTGCGCCGCAAGGCCAGCTCCAGCGGTACCTAGATGAAGATAGCAATCACCGATACTGCGAACTCGCGGGTGATTGCCAGCAGCGGTTCGCGGTGAACCCGTGCGGGCAGCGCGGCATCGACACGACGGGGCGCGCGCCCAAGCGACCGACACTGTTCGCCACCCAGCGGGATTTTCCTGCACCTTGCACCCCCATCACCAGGTACAAAGGCCCTTTGGTGTTTACCAGTTCGCGGCGTAGTTGCTTCCAACACTGCGCCAAGGCTTGCTGGTTGCGTTCAGGGGTGAACAGGCGGCCTGTCGGGGTTTCCAGATAATGGTCCGGGTTGATGATGACCGGCACGCCCTCGGTTGCCACGCCCGGGTGTTTCTGGAGCAGATGCACGCCAGGCGCATCCTCCCGAGGCCCCGGATCCTGCCAGCCGTTGCGTTGATAAAATCGCCACGCCGGCGTGTTGGCAACACTGGCCGACAAGCGTAATGAGCGACAACCGTGCCTGGTCAAAAACGCCCAGGCGTAAGTTTCCAGCAGCGTGCCTAAACCACGACCACGCGCTTCAGGCACCAGGTACAGCAGATTGATGTACCCGATGTCAGGATCACTGTCGACGCAACTCACGTTGATCTGCCCAATGATCTGCTCGCCTCGCCAGACATGCGCCAGACATCCCGGCCAAGACGCGGCACGCTTGTGTAAATGAGCGATGTGACGCTCGGCGCCTTTGCCATCCGGTTCATGAAAGCCTTCGGCCGAGCCAAAGCCGAGCACCTGCAGGTCGAGGGCGAAGCGGACGCAGAACTCAGCGTGAGCATCAAGGTCGACGGGTTTGAAGCTCAGTGGAGCGCGGGTCTCCATTCTGAAAAAAAGTCCTGTAGGTGCATCAGGCGCCACCCTGGATTGGGTAACGCGCCAGCGCCAGATGGCTGTCTGTTGTCCAGCTAACCGCCTGCCAGCCGAATGCCTGGGCGGCAATCACGTTTTCACGCTGATCATCCAGCAATGCTCCCAATACGGCGCAAAAAACGCCACCTGCAAATCGGACTGTCGCACGCCGAGGTCATCCTCAAGACAGTATGCCCAGTGCTGTCCATCGCTGGGGCGACCCGTGATGAGCACACCGTCCACGTCCACCATCAGCACACTGAGGCGCGAACCCGCTGCGCTCGAAGCATGGGACGGAGAATGGATTGCCAAAAAAACCTCACTTTAGCGGTAGGACGCAGGTCCCCGCGCCGGGGCGGCCTCTTAGGCCGTATAGGGTCTCTCGCCTGCATCATTGAACAGGCTGGCGACAGTAAGGGGCGGTTCGCCAAGCGTCAATCTCGGTACTTGCGCAGGCGTAGATCGTTTTTTTCTATGCTTAGCACACACTGCCGAAGCCTTCCCTGGCAGCTCATCGTCTATTCGCACAACTTGAGGATGTCAGCCTTGCGGCCAGCGTTGCGTTGCGGGCTATATCGTTATCGTCCGAAATTCTATTTGGCCAGCGACGAGCAACGTTAGAGTGAGTCATCACGCATTAGCGAGGAGTCATGTCGATGTCTTCATCTGCTCTTCAAGTGGCCTGGGTCAACGGCGTCGGTGCAGTGGAAGGATTGGGCGCTGCAATTGCCCGCCGCTTCGCTCAAAACGGTTATCGCGTGGCGGTGACCGGTCGCAGCCGGGACCGGCTCGACGCGGTGGCGGCCAGCATTCGCGATGCAGGCGGCGAAGCCGTCCCGGTGGTCGCCGACGCGGGCAATGAAAAGGACTTGCTGAACGCCGCGGAGCAGGTCCGGGCGCTTGGACCGTTGCACGTTGCGGTCTTCAATGTCGGCAACTCAGTGTCGGCCCCTGCTCTGGACTTGAGTGCCGAGTTGTTTGAGCAGACCTGGCGTGCGTCGACCTTGGGTGGCTTTCTGTTCGCTAGGGAGTCCACGCGGCTGCTGCTGGAGAACGGCGGCGGGACTTTGCTGTTCACGGGCGCGACCGCATCCCTGCGCGGCAAGCCGCCATACACCGCCTTTGCGGCCGCCAAGGCCGGGCTGCGTTCGCTGAGTCAGTCGTTTGCCCGTGAGTTCGGCCCACAGAACGTGCATGTCGCCCATGTGGTGATCGACGGCGGCATCAACGGAGAACGGCTGCGTCAGCATGCTCCGCAACGCGTCCAGACGGTTGGCGAAGACGGCCTGTTGGGCCTGGATGCCATCGCTGACGCGTATTGGTATCTGCATCGCCAGCCTCGCAGCGCCTGGACTCAGGAGCTGGACCTGCGTCCCTTCAAAGAACCTTTCTGACGTGCCTCACCGCAAGGAGTTGTCATGGGTATTCATCAGCCACACCTCACACCCGACGCCGTGACCGGAAAGCTCAATTACCTGCTTGATGACGGTACACGCCCGGTCAACTACGCCTACCCACGGGAAGACGGCCTGCCGCAACGCATCGGCACGGTGCAGCCGACCCGCGTGACGATTCACAATGCACGCCTGCTGGCCCGGCCACCGTTGTTGGACGAGCAGGGTTTCCAGCGGGTCGAACAGCCCAGCGCGGTCAGCGACCTGCAGGACGAACAGCAGGTGCGCGAGCGTTATTACGCCGAAGCCGACGCCTTGATCCGCCAGGCCACCGGTGCAGTCAAAACGGTGATTTTTGACCATACCATCCGCATCGACGAGCCGGGTCGCGAAGCCAACGGCCTGCGCGAACCCGTGCGTTACGTGCACAACGACCAGACTGAACGCTCGGCCATTCGCCGGGTGCGCGATCACCTGCCCGCCGAGGAAGCCGAGCAGCGGCTGCGTAAGCGCTTTGCGATCATCAACCTTTGGCGCCCCATCGGTGGCCCGGTGTTCACCACCCCCCTGGCTGTGTGCGATGCCAGCAGCATCGAGGCGGCGGACTTCATCCCCAGCGATCTGGTGTACCGCGACAAGGTCGGCGAGACCTTTGCCCTGCGCGCCAACTCACACCACCGTTGGTACTACTTCCCGCAGTTGCGGCCGGAAGAAGCCCTGTTGCTGAAGATCTACGACTCACGCACCGACATCGCCGCCCGTGCCGGTGCCCACACCGCTTTCGATGACCCGACCACACCCGATGACGCGCCACCTCGGCGCAGCATCGAACTGCGTGCGCTGGTGTTTTTCGACGAATAGACCCGTGAAGTCAGCAGGACCGAAGATGGGTCGGCTGAAGCTGGCTTAATCACGGCGGGAGGGGCATCCCTAGAGGTCATAGATGAATTGAAAAAGCCGGTTCAGCAATATCACAACTGCACAGACTTACATGGAAGATCCAACCAGACTACGCCTGATCCAGCCATAGATGGGGCTGTGTGGAAGTGACCTAGCCCGTACAATCCGGTTGCAATTTGAAACGAGATCGCGCAAAATCCATTCAGGTTTTGATTTGCAACCAGATTGCCTGCATGGATGACGTTATGACAGCAGTGTTCAAATCACCCTCGGGTCACTTCTCAAAACCCGGCTTAACGGGGCTGCCTCAGGCGAAAATCCGGATGCCGACACACCGTTCACCGGCCTTGGCGCGTCACTTACCCTGTTGCTGTCCATGACCTGCGGACTGGCCGTCGCCAGTGTGCACTTCGCTCAGCCTCTGCTCGATTCCATGGCTGAAAGCCTGGGCGTCGCGCCGGGGCTGATCGGCATCGTGGTCACCATGACTCAAGTGGGCTATGCGCTGGGGTTGCTGTTTCTCGTTCCACTCGGCGACCTGATCAATCGCAAACGGTTGGTACCGACTCAGACCGGAATCTGCGCCCTGGCGCTTGCGGGCGTCGGCGCGTCACAGACATGGCCAGCCCTTTTGGGCGCCATGGTCATCGTCGGCCTGATGGCCGTGGTCGTTCAGGTGTTGGTTGCCTTCACGGCAGTGCTGGCGCCGCCCTCACAGCGCGGACAAGCCGTCGGCACGGTGACCAGCGGCATTGTGCTGGGGATTCTGCCGGCGCGTTTCACGTCCGGGCTGATCGCTGACTTGGCCGATTGGCGAGCCGTGTATTTCGCCTCTTCAGGGCTGATGCTGACCCTCACTGCGGTGTTGTTCAGATGCTTGCCCGACGCCCCACCTCTGCGATCCGGCGAAACCTATGCGGGGGTGATCCGTTCACTGTTCAATTTGCTGCTGAACGAGCCGGTGTTGCAGATCCGGGGGTTGCTGGCCCTGCTCATTTTCGCGGCGTTTTCCGTGTTGTGGACGGCGATGGTGTTGCCGCTGAGCGCCCCGCCGCTCTCTTTGTCCCACACAGCCATCGGCTTGTTCGGCCTGGCAGGTGTGGCCGGTGCGCTGGCTGCAAAAGGGGCCGGTCGCTGGGCCGACCAAGGTCTCGGCCAGCAAGTCAGCGGCATCGCCCTGGGCCTGTTGACGCTTTCGTGGCTGCCCATCGGCTTCGCTCAGCCCTCACTGCTCGCCCTGGCCTGCGGCGTCATTGTGCTCGACTTCGCCGTTCAGGCCGTTCGCGTCACCAATCAAAGCCTGATCCTGGCGGTACGGCCGAACGCCCAAAGCCGCATGGTCGGCGCCTACATGTTGTTCTATTCCGCAGGCAGCGCACTGGGCGCAGCGGCTGCAACCCAGACTTACGAACGCTACGGCTGGCCTGCCGTCAGCCTGCTGGGCGCGTCGATCAGCGCCACCGCCTTGCTGCTGTGGTTTTTCACTTCTCGCAACTCAACCTCCTGCCAAGGAAGATCGCTTTGAAACTCAGACACCTGTTGCTCGCCCTCTCGATTACCGCGATCTGGGGCGTGAACTTCTCGGTCATCAAACTGGGACTTGCCACCGTCGATCCGTTCATCCTGGCAGGTATTCGGTTCACCCTGTGCGCCCTCCCCGCGATATTTTTCATTCCCAAACCGGATGTGCCGTGGCGCTACCTCGCTGGGTATGGACTGGTCTTTGGCGTCGGATTGTGGGGCCTGGTCAATCTAGGCATCCAGTCAGGGCTGTCGGCCGGCGTCGCATCGCTGGTGCTGCAATTCAGCGCGTTCTTTACCATCCTGCTGGGCGCCCGCGTCTTCAACGAAACGGTGTCCCGTTATCAGATCGCCGGAATGGCCATCGCGTTCTGCGGTTTGCTTAGCATCATTGCCATTGCCGATGGGAGCGTGACATCGAGCGGCCTGGTGCTGGTAGTGATGGGTGCGCTGGCCTGGAGCGTGGCAAACGTGATCAACAAGAAGGCTAAAACCCCGCACGTCTTTGCCTTTCTTGTATGGTCCAGCGCGTTTTCGCCCATTGCGCTGTTTGCCCTCGATTTCGCGGTAAATGGCACAACCGGGTATCAAGCGCTGGTCACTCAGATGGACTATCGCGCCGTGCTGTCGATCCTGTTTCAGGTTTACCCCAACACCTTGTTCGGCTACTGGGTGTGGAATTCCCTGATGAAACGCTACCCGGTCTCCACGATCGCGCCGCTGTCGCTGCCGGTGCCGGTGTTCGGCCTGCTCGGCTCAGTCATCATTTTCAACGAACACCTGTCATTCAATAAGATCGTCGCCGTCGTCCTGATCGTGTCGGGGCTGGGTGTGGGGCTTTATGGGCAACGCTTCCTAAGCGCACTGTTCAAGACACCCAAACAGCCGCAAACCTGACGCGTCAGGTTTGCTTACCCTCGGCCATTTAAGCCGGATGCGCCGTATTTGCGCGTAGCCAGAAGTCAGCGCCATACCCGGCTCATCGTCGATGCCCCGGGTATGGCCTCCGACGCTAGAAGCCCGCCGCGTGACCATCTCGTCGGCTGTCGCTGGCAGCGACGTAACCGTGATCGGCATCCTCCGACAGACGCCAGATGAACTGGCCCGAACCAAAGTCCATGTAGGGGTCTTCGACAGATTTGAGTCGGTGCCCCCGGCTCGCCAACCCTTCGACCGCCTGGGTGTTCATGGTCGCTTCCAGATCCACGGAGAAGTCATGGTTGACCTTCCAGCGTGGCGCATCGCAGGCCGCCTGAGGCTGCTGCTGGTAGTCAAGCATGCGCACCAGCGTCTGCACATGGCCCTGAGGCTGCATGTCACCGCCCATAACCCCGAAGCTCATCTGCGGAACGCCGTCTTTGGTAAGAAACGCGGGGATGATGGTGTGGAACGGTTTTTTGCCGGGAGCCACGACGTTGGCCGATGCCGGATCACTGGAGAAACCCGCCCCACGATTCTGCAGGCTGATGCCGTAGCCGGGCACCACGATGCCGGAGCCAAAGCCCATGTAGTTGGACTGGATGAACGACACCATCATGCCGTTTTCATCGGCTGTCGACAGGTAAACCGTCCCTCCGGACCTGGGCATCCCATGCTCTGGGTGAGTGGATTTTGCCGGGTCAATCAGGCGCGCCCTGCTCGCCAGATACGCTGGGTCCAGCATCTGTTCAGGTGTGACCTCCATGCTGCTCGGGTCTGCGACGTAGCGATAGACATCGGCGAACGCCAGCTTCATGGCCTCGATCTGCAGGTGCTGGGATTGAGCCGAATCCACCGGCAGCGACGCCAGGTCGAAATGCTCCAGAATACCGAGCGCAATCAAGGCAGCGATGCCCTGGCCGTTCGGTGGAATCTCATGCAGCTCATGGCCACGGTAGCGTTGCGAGATCGGCTTGACCCACTCAGGCTGGTAGCCGCGCAAATCCTCCAGCGTCAACGCCCCGCCGGTTTGTTTGGCGTAGGCGACGATCGCTTCGGCAATCTCGCCCTCGTAGTAGGCACGGCCGCCCTGCCGACCCAGAGTGCGTAAGGTCCGTGCGGCATCCTTGAAGACGAATTTTTCACCGGTTTTGGGCGCTCGCCCACCCGGCATGAAGGTGTCCGCGAAGCCCGGCTGGTCGTGCAGTGCCGGGATGGCGGCGGCCCATTTGTGTGCCACGATCGGCGCGAGGGTGATGCCACGCTCGGCGATTTCGGCAGCAGGCTCAAGCACGTCGGCAAACGGCAGCTTGCCAAAGCGCTCGTGCAGCGCGGCCCAGCCGGCCACCGCACCGGGAATGGTCACCGCATCCCAGCCGCGCACCGGGCGCTTGGCGTGGCCCTGTCCATCTTCACCATAGCGTTTGCGAAAGTGATTCAGGTCCCAGGCCGTGGGCGCATGACCCGAAGCATTGAGGCCATGCAGTTGCTGGCCGTCCCAGACCAGGGCGAAGGCATCGCTGCCCAACCCGCATGAAACCGGCTCTACCACCGTCAGCGCCGCAGCGGCGGCGATCGCCGCATCCACGGCGTTCCCCCCCGCCAACAGCATGCGCACGCCCGCCTGGGCGGCGATGGGATGGGATGTGGACACCACGTTGCGTGCGAACAACGGAATGCGGGTGGTGGGATACGGATTCTGCCAATTGAAAGTCATGAAGTTCTCCATTAACGCTTGGTGTGTCGAGCCGCACCGGGCTCCCAGAAAATGACTCGCCGTTGCAGCCAGCGCATCGTTTGCGCCCCGCACAGCCCGATCAAGGCCAGCAGCACCACACCGGCAAACATGGTGGACAGGCTCATGCTGACTGAGCTTGAGGCGATCATGTAACCGAGCCCCCGCTGGGCTGAAAGGAACTCGCCCACCACCGCGCCGATGAGCGCCAGCGAGACGCCAATCTGCAAACCGGCAAAGATTTCACCCGCCGCCGAGGGCAGTTTCACGTGGATCAGCAGGTACAGGCGTGAGGCCGAAAACGAGCGGCAAGCGTCCAGCAGTTCGGCATCGGTACGGCGAATGCCATTGACCGTATTGACGAACAAAGGAAAGAAGCAGACCAGCGCCACCAGCACGATTTTCGAGGCCATGCCAAAGCCGAACCACACCAGAATGATCGGCCCCAGGGCGACCTTGGGTGTGGCCTGCACGCCGATGAGCAGCGGATAAACGAAGCGCTCGAAGGTTTGCGACTCGGCCAGCAACGCACCCAGCGCAATCGCTAGCAGGCAACCGATCGCGTAGCCGCTGATCATCTCGCCCAAGGTCGCACCGATGTGCGGCCAGAGCGTGCCGTTGGCAAAGCCGCTGGCCAATGCGCCATAGACGGCCGACGGTGGCGGCAGCACGTAATCCGGGATGGCGAACACATTGACGGCCAAGCCCCAGACCATAATCAACAGCGCCATGCTGATCAGCGGGTACAGCACTGAAAGGAATCTATTCATGGGTGAAATGCCTGCGCAGGTGTTGGCAGAGCGCCGTGAAGTCCGATTGCGCCAGCGTCTCCAGGGTGCGCGGGCGTGGCAGCGGGATGGCCAATTCATCGATGATGCGGCCGGGCCGGGGTGACATCACCAGCACCCGATCGGCGAGGAACACAGCCTCCTGAATGCTGTGGGTAATGAACAGCACCGACTTGCGTTGCTGACTCCAGATGCGTTGCAACTCCAGCGTCAGCGACTCCCGGGACAACGCATCCAGTGCGGCAAAAGGCTCATCCATCAGCAACAGATCAGGGTCGTGCAGGAGCATTCGGGCGATGCCGACGCGCTGCTGCATGCCACCTGACAATTCGAAGGGGTAGTCATTGGCGAACGCGGCAAGGCCCACCAGTTCGAGCAACTGCCTGGCGCGCTCGACACTGGGCTGGCTGGGCAGACCCAACGTGCGCGCTGGCAGCAGTACGTTGTCCAGCACGGTTTTCCACGGCAATAGATTGGGTTTCTGAAACACCACGCCGGTGTGCCGACTCGGCCCATTGACGGCGCCGCCCGCCAACTCGATGTGGCCGCTGGACGCAGCCAGCAGCCCTGCCGCCAGCTTGAGCACCGTCGACTTGCCACAGCCGGATGGCCCCAGCAAGGCCACGAATTCGCCGGGCCGGATGGTCAGTTCCACGGCTGCCAGTGCCTGGATTTCGCCCCGGCGCGTGCCATAGGTCAGGCCGACATCGTGTAATGCCAAGGCAGCACTCATGACTCACGTCCTTTGGCGGCGACCGCGGCCTCAAGAAACCCCAGCACCCTGCTCCAGCTCAGTTGATTGGCGCGGGCGTTGTCCTGCGCGCTGCCCCCGCCGCTGATTACAACCCCCGCCACCGGATGCAGCCTGGCGATGACCGTGGTCGGGACACAGGGAAAACCGATCGCATGCCCCGCGCCTTCGTTGCGCACATGCTCCACCGGCCATCGATGGTTGGCCGCCTGGAGGTCAGCGACGATGCGTGCGCTGTATGCAGTCGACGGCCAGAACCCGTCATCGGTGCCGGAAATCAGCATAACGGGACCGGCAATGTCCTCCACCGCAATCCTGGCCGCCGCGACGAACTCGGCACTGCGCTCCACGGCAGTGAACGCCGGAGCCTGACGAATGGCCGCGCCCGGCGCAGGTGGGGTGTCGAATGCCGTCCAGTCCGCGCTCGGGTTGTCGCGCCAGACGTTGCGAAGGGGTTTGCCCTGCCACGTCCAGGCATCGGCATCACGAGGCTGATCAGGCCGCCCCGCACGCAGGGTGCCGTGGACCACAGCACTGGGCACATAGCCGATGACCGCCGACACCCGCTTGGGGAAATAGGCGCCCAGCAGCAATGCCAACTCGCCTCCGCGCGACAAGCCTGCCACGGCGATGAAGCCATGTTTGGGGTTAAGCGTCTGCGCCACCCACCCAAGGGCCGTCTGGAAATACTCGAGCGGCGTATCGGAAATATGCTCAGGCCGCCCCGGGGCCTTGAAATACGCAAGCGCCAGCCCCTGATAACCGTGAGCGGCGTACAGTGCGGCGCGCTGCTCCGGGGTACCGCCGCCTGAGCCATTGAGCACGATCACCACCGGATGCGGCCCGGTTGCGGCCGGAGTGAACAGCGTACCGGAAAGGTTCTGTTCGCGAATTTCCCGACGACTCACGCCTTCAGCCAGAAAGCGCTGCACGAAGACCGTCGACACCCGGCGGCCAGATGCGTCCTCCAGCTCCAAGGTGATTGGAAGTGGCGCGACGCCGTCGGTGTGTGACGCCATGACGGGCTGGCTCAACGGCTTCAGTGCCCACACGCAGGCCATGCCGTCGGCAATGCTCCAGTCACCCGCCACTGGCGCCTGCT